>ENA-OROL01000255-OROL01000255.1-human-gut-metagenome-genome-assembly--contig:-NODE-255-length-59110-cov-4.618424_pt1 | contig 59110 bp, 106 predicted proteins | sample MGYA00242128_ERZ509048 | MGnify/ENA primary metagenome ERZ509048 (study PRJEB26280, sample SAMEA2338750) | human gut metagenome | biome: human gut; feature: human-associated habitat; material: faeces...
ATTGCATTCGTCTGGCATCTCGTTTTTCACGTTTATCCACTGCCCAATTTTAGGGGCGTTTGAAATGTCATACGAACAGTATCCAATACATTGTACCGCTCCTAACTCATCAATAAGGTTCCTGCTTCCGATTTTCGTAATGTAAACATCGCGAACTCTCTGCCACCCGCTCTTGTAATCGGAATATTCGTTTTGTGAAATTACGATATTATCTGGATTCAATTCTTTTCTTCCACAGGTTAGATTCCATTCATTTGCGATTCTCTGCTTCATTTGGTATTCGTTGCGAAACACTCTTGTTTCTTTTAGAGCGTTTTTCAACGAACCACGACAAGGTCTATAAGCAATCATACGTCAATCCTCCTAGAACTCAGCTTTTATCGGATTAGAGATAATCCACAAAATATCCGTTATACTTAAATTCTTTCGCCGCTTTACTTGCTGCCATCAGTTTTTCACTAATGGATGCAACCTCGTCCGGTGTGTTTCTGATGCTTGGAAAACCTATAATCATTGTGATTGGGCTATCGATGCCATTGCCCTCACGATAGAATTGGATTCCCGTTCCGTAAAATTTTTCTCTAAGGTTTCTTTCTTCTTTTTCTAAATCACGATTTTTAATCACATTCATTGTAATCCCCCTAGAACTTAACTTTTATCGTCAATCCTTCAAGAAATCCTCTTGATTTAGAACTTGATTTACAATTCGCTCTGTACATTCTTTGATAACTGTAGATGCGGGGACATTATCTTCATAAGCTATGTTTTCATATTGCGCTCTTGCATATTCAAAGAACCTTTTAGAAAGTATTTCTGCATCCGCACGGCACAACGGCTTTAATTCGTATTGCAACGGAAATCTTCTTGCAAGTGCAGGGTCAAGCCTATCAAATCGGTTTGTCGTTCCAATAATAATGACATTGTTCGGCAATCTATCCATTTCCTGCATAATCGCAATAACCACACGGTTCATTTCCCCAACGTCATCTTTTTGCCCACGAGCCATTCCGACCGCGTCTATTTCATCAAAACAAAGAACGCAAGGAGCAGTTCTCACATAATCAAAAATTCTTGCAAGGTTAGACTGTGTTTGCCCCAAGTGCGAATCAACTAGACTTGAAAATTGAATTCTTAAAAACGGAAGTTTTGCTTTATGAGCGATATACCTAGCCAGCATGGTTTTTCCGCATCCGCTTTGTCCATAAAGCATCAATGCTGGCAAATAAGGAATGCCCATTTCATTTAATTTTTCAGATGCTCGATAAATAGCAACGATTTTCTGCGTTATACTTTTTTCTTCGTTCCTAAGAAGGAATCTTGCTTCTGGAAATTCTTCTGTATCCTCTGCGATCAAAAGATGCTGTAAGTTATATGGCAATTCAATAAATTCTCTTTTGCTTTCCAACTTGCGAAACATATTTTCTTTGAACTGCTCATCTTTTTTGGATGATATAGAATTCAAAATGATTTTAACGGCTTTTTGTGCGTTTTGCATATCTCCATCGCAAACAAATCGAATAAGGCGTCGCTCGCTATCATTCATCTAAGAAATCCTCCAACTCAATCTTTCCCTCTGCCGCCGCAGCAGCCAAAGCATACACGAACTGTCCAATCGTCATTCCGTGCCGCCGTGCTTCACGGTTGATGTACTTGCGCTCTTCCTCGCTCATAAGGATGGTAATGCGCTTTGAACGCTTGCCATCACCGCTTGCAACGCCCTGATGCGATTCCGGCATCGGGATTTTTTTCTTTGTCAAGCCAGCTTCGGCTAGTGCGCCGGGAACATCGCCTTGTTCGATAAGACGCTGAACTTCTTTCGCCTGTTTCAGCTTCTTTGGCTTGCTTTCGCTTACTACGGCATTGTTTGGCTGCATTTCGCTGTCTTTGGCTTGCTTCGGCTTAATACTGCTTAACTGTACTTCATTAGGCTGAGTATGGCTCTGTGTGGCTTCACTAGGCTTAATCGGCGGTTGTTCGGCTTCGTTCGGCTTTGCTTGGCTTACTTCTTCTTCCTTTGGCTCACTTCGGCTTAATGGCTGTTCCGAAAAAATAGGCTGGAAATCAAATCCGCCAAGCAAGCCGGATGATTTTTTGCTGGTTGATTTCATTTCACATTCTCCATCCGTGCGCCACAGTTCGGGCAATATCTCATTTGTGCAACTTCTGTTTCATATCCGCAAATAGAACATTTGTAAGATATAATCAAGTTTTTTGTTCTAACCCACTTTGAGTGCCGGGTTTCTGGCATCATTTTGACGGCTTTAATCACGGTTCTTATTGCTTCTATCGCTTCTTCTTGATCCATTCTGTCATACTCGCAAATAAACAAATCAAGCCTTTCTAGCAGTGCTTCTTTATCAATCATTCTCATTGTTGTCACCCTCCACAATCATCTTCGCCAAAGCCTTGAAATCCTCTGCGCTGGTACTCTTTGCCGTATCGCCACTAAACAGGCTGTGGCGCTCTGCCTGTGCCTTACGAACGCCCATAGACGGTCTAATCTTCACATCCAGCAGGGTTGTTCCCATGCTCTGTGCAATCACAGGAAGCTGCTCCACAACCTCTTTGGACAAGTTCTCACGGCTCTTGTACTGGTTCAGAAGCAGACCTTCAATCTTCAAAGTCGGATTGAAATATCTGCGAACATCGCCGATGGTCTGCGAAAGCTGGCTCAAACCAGCCAGTGCGTATCGGTCTGCTGTGATGGGCACAATGATGCTGTTGGCGGCGATCAGTGCGTTCACAAGCGCAAGACCAAGCTGCGGGGGAGTGTCCAGCACAATGTAATCGTACTGCTCAGACACGCTTTCAAGAGCTTCTCGCAGCCGGAAGTTCTTGCCCATGTCCCGGACAAGCTGCTCGTCAATGTCCTTCAATGCGTTGTCAGACGGCAGAATGTCACCCGCTTCACAGTGCTGGATTCCTTCCTCTACCGTACCCTGCCGGGTCATCACATCAAACAGGGTACATACATCCTCTGTCTGTGCGCCGTAAGTGTCCGTTGCGTTGCACTGGGCATCGCAGTCCACCAGCAGGACTTTCTTGCCAAGCAACTGCAACGCACCAGCCAGACAGGTGCTTGTGGTAGTCTTTCCTGTTCCGCCCTTCTGGTTGGCGACAGCTATAATTTTTGCCATTTTATCACTCTTTCTTTTATTTTCTATGTCTGATTACTTTTGCAGTGCGTCAATCTCATAAAATGCCGGAAGATACTCTTCAATCGCGCCGTCTTTCTTCAAGCTACCAATCAGATACCGCTTCGGATGGTCAGGCCAAGGGTCACGGTTGATTGAAAGAATATCTGCACACGCGGCCTTTACAATGTCGTAGACTGCATCTCTCCGCTTTGGTAGCTTAATAGATGGATGCTCTTCCATCATCTTTACCTCAACTACCTTTGCGACCTCGATACACTCTTGAACCGACAGCGCATCGCACACAGACCAGTCGTACCCTTCGTATCCGCTTGTGCGGGGCTTTCTGGCAGCTTTTTTGATTTCCGGCTTGGAATTAGCCGTCTCACAATCAACCTCGCTAGAATCGGCATCTATGACGGGCTGCTTGGATTTGTACCCGAATCGGAACTCAACTGCTACTACCTTTCGCCCTGTGCAAATCTTTTCAAAGTCAACGACAATGTCTGAAACATTGCTGATCTCTTCCACTGCTGGTTCAAGAACTCTGCGGCGTAAAGCTCGGAAGTCGTCATAACTTGCATCGTTTGCCCCCAAGTGGTCACGCAACTGCTTCAAACCAATCTTGTTCGATGTTAGAGAGCGATTCATCCAATCTCGAATCATGCTGTACATCAGAATAGATGCTTGCTGCTTCATCCCAATCGTATAGCGCAGACGGTATTTGACGTAACCGCTTCTTGCAATGTCGAAAAACACAGGCCGCAAGTCAGGATTACAGTTGATTGAAACGTCATAGGACAAGGATTCTCGATTGAATTTGACCTCTGCCTTTGTGAACAGCGGATACATCACATATTCTGTTCCATCTGCATTCAATGGCACTGAAACCACGTTGCCCAAAAAGTGCTTAACCTGAGACTTCAAGTTCTTTGAATTGAGCTTCAAATCCAGCAGCTTGCAATATTCAGCCAGCGTAAACGACACGTTGGAGCTTTCGGGGTCTCTCGGATTGATACGGCTCAGATAGACCTCAAGCAGCCGAAGCTCGCCTGCTGTGTAGTCCGTAAACTTCGCCCAAACCAATGCCTTGCTCTTTTCGACAAGGTTGTTTCCTGTCAATTCTGGCATTGCATCACCTCATTTCTTCCACCCTATTATACCACTGTATCGTGTACACGTCAATGATTCTGTACACAATTATTTTTCAACAATCGACTTCCACATTCTGTACACGTTACTCCACTTTTTGTACACGATACCCTCCACTTCTTGTACACGTTACTCCACTTTATGTACACAATGCTCCACTTTTTGTACACGTTCTTACTATATATATAAACAAGAGATAAACAAGAGATAAATAATCATCATCAAATAGTGGCGACGATACATTTTCAACAATTTCTTCTCTTCAACGAGCAGATTGTGGAAAACGACAACTTCTTTTGCTGATCTTTTGCTGAATAAGAAACGTCCATCAAGCCCTATAATCTACCTGACGGTTCTATCGTGTACAGAAAATGGAGTGCAATTACACCAATAGGGGACGAATTGACAAGTCACTCTTTGATGAACTAAAATTTTACGAAAGTCCGTTAATTACATCCGCAAAAATCCACCATTTACGATTCTATGGGGGACAAAATGACAACCTAAAACTATATTTATAACAGGTCTATTGTGTACAAAAAAGTGGAGCGCGTCCCCCTGTATACCTCAAAAACTTCGATAATTCGACAATCAGCCGCTTATATTATTTGGATTCACAGTATAGGAATCGTTGGACTTCATAGCAGCTTCCGTTCCAGCATCCTGCGCCTGATAGAGAATTTCCATCTTTGGGGCGGTTCCGTTCGGGTCTGGGTCTGTTCCGGTAGCCTGTGCCATCTCATAGCTACCAGACACCATCCGACAGACAGCGACCCTGTCCTTCAACGGCGTGTGGAGGTTTGCCAGAATCTCCGTCAGAACACCGATATGGTCTGAGCCGTGATCTCCGTACCGGATGTATAGCAAGGCATCTATCTCATAGGAGGAACACTCCATCATGGCATCTATGAGAATTCGCCGTTTCTCCAAATCGGAAAGGTCATCTTCAAGGTGTTCCAGCAGCTCTGGGTGAATGCAAGCGTCCATGTATCGAGCCACCGATACGCCGCAGCAGGTGAACCAGCGCATAGCCATCGGCAGGGAGATTGCTGCCAGACCTTGCTCCCAATTCGCTACCGTACCACGATTCACGCCCATTTTTGCCGCCAATTTCTGCTGGCTCAAGCCGGAACGCATTCGAGCTATCTCCAATGCTTTGGCTGTTCTTACTAAATATTCATCCATAAATTCTCACCCCTTCAACAAAATTCGGCAAAACTGCCGGATTCGACAAGCCAAAAAATGGAAAAAGCTGCTATGGAGAACCAACAGCAGCCTGTGTTATAACTGTACCATCGAAAAAACAATCAAAACAGGAGGTAACAATATGATTATCATTGACGGAATGCCCGCATCTGAGCCGAACGAAAGCAAAACGCCGAAACCGTGGGAGGGTTAGTGTATGAACCAGATTGACACCATGCTCATTCCCTATGCCCGCCAGACCGCTTTAAAACTGGTCTACAACCTTGCAAACAACGATGCTGATAAGTTTGCTTACGAAGAAGCTAAAAACGTTATGGAGCGCGCCATAGCCGCCTTAGACGATGGGCGCGACCCGGCAGACAACATCGAACGCATTGACGGACAGCTTGTGGAACTGTGAAAGGAGAAGAAGATGGACTTTACGAATGGATTCTATAAAGCCGAGAACCCTGTTGTTCTTGAAGAAGTGAAAGCCTTTCTCCAGTCAATGGAACGGCGTGGGGCAACCGTGAAAGACTTGGACGATGCCATTGTGCAGCTAAACAATGTTTCGCACAGCATCAGCACAAACGCGCTTGTCAAAGCAGATGTTCTGGACAAGTTGCCTGAAAACCCTTTTCGTTCCATGCTCAACGGAATGTTACAAAGCAAAGGGTAACTTAAACTTAATATGGCTCTTAATCATTGTCATTGCAATTTTTGGCTTTCCTGATGTGAAGTAATGAGTGTAAAGAAAATGTTCGATTTTTACGAAGTTGTTCAAAATACATTGACTTGACAACTGGAGGGTGTATAATCGTATCAAATGAACATCTGCACTTACCAATCGGGAGGATATGCCACAATGAGTGAACAGGAAAGAGCCAAGATTGACCGATTTATTGCATGGCTGCTGGAACATCCTGAAAAGATTCAGGCAGCTAAAGAAATAATAACTAACGCATGACAAAACCCCTTGTGCATAAGGCTACCAAAAGCCCGGCGCAAGGGGTTTTATTTGTACCGGGTCAATCTTTACAGACCTTCATCAGTTTTAAGAACCGGCTAGAATCAGATTTTACGGTTTCAGTTCCGCTGTGGCCATCTTCATACGTCACATAAAACGTGACGCTGGTTTTAGATTTTGCGGATGCTGCTCCGTAAACAGCACCGGGCAATCCGGCAATTGAACCGCCAACAGCGGAACGGAGTGCGGCGCTTCCGGCCTTCTTGCTTTCACCAGAGCCTACAATCTTTGCGGACACAGGTGTTTCGTACATTTTTGTTTTGAGCTTTTCTCTTTCAAGAAACATATCGTATCCGCGTTTACCTTTTATCAACATCATAGCCCCAATGGCTGCAACGATTAAAAAGGCGGTTGAAGAATACACAAGGAAAATAAATGAAGCAACCAAGAAAAGCGCACCGAAGGCAAATAAAAACCTATCACCCATGTGAGAGCTTTTGTCGTTCAGCAGTTCTTCTTTGCTAAATTTCTTTTTGCCCACACCGTCACCTCACATAGTTCTGATAAGCTTCATCAAAGCTTCACGCTTTTCTTTCGGCATCTCCACTAGCTTCTGCTCAATCCATTTAATATCCGCGTCAACTTCGCTTTGCGGCTGCTGTGGCGGGTTTTCTTTTTGCTCGCCAGAAACCAAAGCATCCACGCTTGTTTCAAAATAAGAAGCTATCTTATCAAGCGTTTCATATTTCAATGTTTGCTTTCTCCCGTTCTTCAAATCGGTCAAAGACCCACGGCTTGCGCCCGATTCCTTGCACATAGTGGTCACGTTTACTCCACGCTGCTTGCAGAGCTTTTCAATATTTTCGTACAAGTTTGCCATAATTCCAGTCCTCGCATTGTAAGGTTTGCTGAAATTACGCGAACGCTTAAAAAGGCCTTGCATTTTACGCGAAAGCGTATTATACTAAGACCGTACCGCGAAGGCGTAATGAATGATTTCTAGCAACTTCATTATATTACACTTATGCGTAAAAATCAATAGCCGGAGGTGAAATAATGGCTGAAAAAAAACCTCTGTGTGACTTTGGCAAACAAATCGAGATTGCTCTTATCCAAAAAGACAAGACCAACGACTGGTTGATTGAAAAAGTCAAGGAGGATACTGGACGATATTTTGACCGCTCTTACCTCTTCAAGGTTAAGACCGGAAAGCTGGAAACGCCCGGAATCAAGAAAAGCATCTGCCGGATTTTGAATATTCAGGATTCGGGAGCATAAGAAAGGAGAGAAAATGGCAAACATTCAAATTTTTGAATATCAGAACAACAAGGTTCGCACGGTCGATGTGGACGGCGAAGCGTGGTTCGTTCTGAAAGATGTGTGCGCTGTGCTTGGTATTAGCAATAACCGTATGGCTGCTGACCGATTGGATGATGACGAAAAGGGTGTCAGCCTGATTGACACCCTTGGCGGAAAACAGGAAATGGTAATTGTCAACGAGAGCGGTTTGTATCATGTCATTCTTCGCAGCGACAAACCAGAAGCGGCTCCTTTCCGCAGATGGGTTACGAACGATGTACTTCCTGCAATTCGCAAGACTGGAAGCTACAACGCACCGCAGCTTACCCGGTCGCAGCTCCTTGCAACTGCACTGATCGCAGCGCATGAGGAGCTGGAAGAGAAGGACAAGCAGATTGAAACCATGAAGCCGAAAGCACTTTTTGCTGACGCTGTGAGCGCTAGCAAAAAGAGCATTTTGGTTGGCGAAATGGCAAAGTTGCTGTCTCAGAACGGCATTAACATCGGTCAGAACCGCTTGTTTGACTGGCTACGCCGGAACGGCTATCTCATTAAAGACCCGAAACGTAGCGATTACAACTTGCCAACGCAGCGGAGTATGGAGATGGGGCTGTTTGAAATCAAAGAAACCACGATTCAGCACAGCGACCACATTTCCATTAACCGCACTCCTAAGATTTCCGGTCGCGGCCAAGTCTACTTTGTAAATCTCTTCTTGAAAGAAAAGAAGAACCAGAAAGCGGAGGGGTAAACATGGAACAAATCATCACCTTAAAGGTAGACCTTGAGTACCCGGACGAAGCGCACCACGCCATTGACGAAGCGACAAAGGCCTACGAGGGAAGCAAAAAGTGCTGGGATGCCTTTGAAATCAACGAAGCCAAAAGCAGAGCACGAGACATTTTGTACAACCTGTGCAATGAAGGTTACAGCATGATATGGACGGTCACGGATGGCGCTGTCGGCCTGACGATCTGGACAGATTTTAAGGAGCCTTGTGTTGGCCAGTGCTATATGCCCAAAGAAAGCCTGTACGACATCTGGGTTGAAAAGCTGGTTGCGCTGTGCGTTGCAACAGGTCAGGAAGTCCCGAAGTTCATCACAGATAAGGCTGGTGAGTGTTGGTGATGGAATTTCGAAAAGCACAAAGCCGCAAGCGCAGACTGAAGCTTGCAATGGCTGCTGGCGTATCCAGAAACGATGCCAACAAGGTGCTGTGGATGGAGAAATCCATCAACCAGTGCTTTGAACGTCACAATCGGGAAGCCAGACTGAAAGAGGAGATGCAGCGTGGAAGAAAAGTACTGTGAGCGCTGCGGCCTGTATCTTGGTGTGGTCAGACCGACAAGAAGGTACTGTTCAGAATGCAAGCGCAAGGTTGACAAAGAGCGTTACAGGAAGCACAAGAAGGCTGGAATTACATTCAAACCCCGTAAGGCATTCTGCGCATACTGCGGAAAGCCGATGCTGAAAAAAGTAGCATCGCAGAAGTACCACAATGGATGCGCCAAGAAAGCCTACAACGCAAAGGCGAACCTGAACGCGAAGGCAGCGTACAAAATCAAACAGCAAGAAAACAAGAAGCTGGAAAAGACGTTTCCATCTATCGGAGAAGTACAAGCCCTTGCGGACAAGCTTGGCAAGCACTACGGCGAAGTTTCGCAGATGCTTGCAACAGGGGAGTTGACCTATGAACGGTAGATACTACGGAAAGCGGGAAATCCGCTGGCACAGCCGGGAGAAAGACCGACTGGAACACATACATAATAGAAAGGACAAAGATGAAAGCACTGGTAGAAATCGTCCTGATCTGGGGAATCTTCTTAGCACTGGTTCTCGCAGCGTTCCTGCTGAACTTCTGGCTGATTCACAGGATTGACCTTCTGGTTGGCGTAAACGCAACGCGTGCAATCATTGGCATTGGCGCTCTGATGGCAACCATCTGGATTTTCGGGCACAAAGGTACAAAATGATGACACTCGCAGAAGTGATGCAAGCAAGAAACATCCGGTTATGCGATCTAAGCAGACAAAGCGGAGTTTCAAGGCCTACACTGGATGGCATTCTGGGCAAAAAGAAAGTATTTAACCAGACCGGTGTGCGGACAGAAACACTTTTAAGGCTCGCAAAAGTGCTGGATGCTGACATAGCCATTGACGGAACGAAGCCATATTACTTTGAACTTACATTAAGGGGATGAAAAAATGAAAACTTTGAAAGGAATGGCGCTTTCCATGCTTGGTCTGGTCGCGGCTATTGCAGCAGTTGGCTGCGGTGATGCGATTCAAGGATGCCAGACCACAGCGCAGATGCTTGGCTGGGTGATCGTGTCCTGCGGGCTTCTCGCAACGGCCATTTTGCTATGCGCGCTGGCAGTCAGCGAGGAGATGGACGAACGCAGCGAGCAAAAATGTCGCAAAATCAAGCGTGTTGCCCACCACACCAGCGAGTGGAGGGATGCACAGTGAAATGCCCGATGTGCGGCAGTGACAACATTGCAACGGTTGACAGTCGGCCTGAACACGACAGCATCACTCGACGCAAAAAGTGTCTTGTATGTAACTACCGGTGGTCTACCATCGAAATCGACAAAGACCAGTGGCACAGCGCGTTGCAAATCAAAGAGGAACGCAAGAGGGGGAGACCAAAAGATGATTAACCTTGACAGATTTGGTGGCGTGACAGAGCCGGAGGACGGCGTGTACTTTATGACCAACAAGCAGATGGCAGAAGCCAAAGAAACTGACCGACTGGCTGAAATCAAGGACTTGCAGTCTGAAATTGACGACAGGGAAGCGGAGTTGAAAGATCTCCGTGCACAGTTGGCAGAACTGATGGCTGGTTGATTTTGCACAGCCAAGTTAAGCCAAAGTAAGAACAATGAAGCCTAATGAAGCCGAAGAAAGGAGGGTGATTCCATGACCGATAAGGAACTTGTCGAGTATCTTTGCAAATGGTTTTACGTTGATTCTGACGGTACGTTGCACAGAAAAGACAGGAAAAACAGCGCAGGAAGCTACGATAAAGACGGTTATTTGATTGTGAAAATCAAAGGAAAGCAATACAAAGCACACCGCCTTGTGTACGCACTTCATTATGGGCTAATGCCTATTGGAGTGATCGATCATATCAATGGAATCAGGACAGACAACAGGATTGAAAATCTTCGCTGCGTAACCCAAGCTGATAATGTTGCAAATACTGTTCAGTCCAGAAACGCTTTAACTGGCGAGTACGGAATCTACGAAGACCGTTCAACGAAAGGTTTGAATCGCAGATATTCGTTCCACTTTAGCGGCAAAACATATCGATTCAAAACCATACAAGAAGCTAAGAAAGCAAAAGATGCTTTATGGAAGGAGAAATATGGAAACACTTGTGAAGCTTTCCAAAATTCAAGGCGAGCTGAAAGCCCCAAAAAGCCAGCGTAATTCTTTTGGTAAGTACAATTACCGCAGTTGCGAAGACATTCTGGAAGCAGTAAAGCCGCTCCTCGCAAAATATGGAGCGTGCCTTGTACTTGAAGACGAGCCAGTGCAAAGCGGCGAATATCACTACATTAAAGCGACTGCAACAATCTACGATTCGGAGAGCGGAGACAAAATTTCAAACACCGCATACGCTAGAGAACCTAAGCAGCAGTCTGGTATGTCGGATTCCCAACTTACCGGCACTGCAAGCAGCTACGCTAGAAAGTACGCTCTGAACGGTCTGTTCTGCATTGACGATACAAAGGACGCTGACACGGACGAGTACCAGAAGCAGACCGCAAGCAGGGCAAACAAGCCTGCGCAGAAGCAAACGGAAGCGGAAACCATCCCTCCATGCGCTTGCTGCGGAAAGCAGTTGCAGCCTATTCAGTACAACAACCGCACCGTATCGCCGCTGGAAACTGCAAGAAGCACGAAAAAACGATTTGGGCGCGTCCTGTGTTGGGACTGTGCTCAGAAACAGCCGAAGGAGGGCTAAATAATGCTCAACTCTATTGTAATTCAGGGTCGCCTGGTTCACACGCCAGAAGCTAAGGTCACGAAGTCCGGCAAGGATGTTTGCACGTTCAGCATTGCTTGCGACCGTCAGAGCTGCGGTCAGAAGGAAACCGACTTCTTCAACTGCACTGCATTTGGTAATACGGCACTGTTCGTTTCCAAGTGGTTCCAGAAGGGCAGCCTGATTCTGGTGACTGGTAGCATCCAGACCCGGAAGTATACCGACAAGCAGGGAAACAACCGCACCGCAACGGAAATCATGGCGAACAAGGTTGACTTCTGCGGTGGCAAATCGGACAGCAAGCCCGCTGATCGGGCGCAGGATGCACCGCAGAACTGCTCGCAGGGAAACACGGATGACTTCTCTGTGATTGACGACAGTTCTGATCTCCCTTTTAACTAACGGTTACGCTACCGGGACAAAAGGCGAACCACCTACCTTATATAATAGCTGCGCTATCTGGCTGGACGGGCGTTTGGAAAGATGAAACACTTGGGCGATATCACAAAGATTCACGGAGACCAGATAGAGCCTGTGGATTGCATCACGTTCGGTAGCCCGTGCCAGGATTTGTCCATTGCTGGGCGCAGGGCAGGACTTGCGGGAGAACGCTCCGGGTTGTTCATGGAAGCGGTTCGAATCATAAAAGAAATGAGGTCAAGCACAAATGGACTGTATCCAACTTTCGCTGTTTGGGAAAACGTGCCAGGAGCGTTCAGTTCCAACGGAGGAGAAGATTTCAGGGCCGTGCTGGAAGAACTTGCCCGCGTGGAACAACCAGACGCTTCAATTCCTCGACCTTTGGGTAGGGGGGGCAGGTGGAGCAAAGCCGGAGCAATCGCCGGAAACGGATGGTCTCTGGCTTGGCGACAGCTTGATGCTCAATATTGGGGAGTCCCCCAGAGAAGAAAGCGTATCGCTCTTGTCGCAGATTTTGGAGGTCAACGTGCCGCAGAAATACTTTTTGAGCGCACGAGCCTGTCAGGGAATCCTGACTCGTGCGTCAAGACGTGGAAAGAAGTTGCCGGACTTGCTGCAAATGGCACTGCTGGAAATGATCGAGTGGTGGGGCAAAATGCCTACACCCTGAAAATTAGAGGTGGATGTGCTGGCGGCGGAAAGGGAGCATTGGTACAGACGGAAAAAGTGGGAACACTTTCAACGTTGCAAGACCAAACTGTGTTTCAACCGGTTCGTGTAACGGAAGCAATCCCAATAAATACACAGATAGCGACACGGTATATTTCCATGGGAGAGCGCACTGGGCTTGGGATTGGCGAAGATGGTGAACCAGCATATACGTTGCAGGCAAATCATGAACACGGCGTGTGTTATTGCATTGCCGGAAACATTATTGATCGTTCTGAAACGGCCGGCGCAAATGGTTCCGGCGTGAAGGAAAACCAGAGCTACACGCTGAACACTGTTGACCGTCCAGCAGTAGCGTATAAGGTCTTTGATGCGCGTGGAAATGGTGACGGCAGAACTTGTCCAACCATAACAGGCGACCACGAAAACAGAATCACAGATTACACGGCCATTGCAATCGAACGCAAGACCTTCAACGAACAGTCGTTCAGCAGCTACAAAGAAAGCGGCAAATGCTCAACCTTGAAAGCAAAAGCGGGAAACATCGGCAATGGCAGCGAATGCCTGATTGCGGAGAAAGCCATCCGCTGGATTGTTCGCCGTCTGACCCCTGTTGAATGCGAACGGTTACAAGGCTACCCTGACGATTACACCAACATTGGGGACTGGACGGATAGCAAAGGAAAGAAGCACAAATACGCTGACAGCCCACGGTACAAGGCTTTGGGCAACTCCATAGCCCTGCCACAGTGGTTCTGGTTGGTGCAGAGGATGTGCCCCTACCTGAAAGAAAAACCGACACTGGGCAGTCTGTTTGACGGAATCGGCGGTTTTCCGCTTGTGTGGGAGACCACATACGGAAAAGGCACAGCACGGTTTGCATCGGAAATCGAAGAGTTCCCGATGGCTGTAACAAAAAGGAGATTTGGCGAAGAATGATTACCTGTTGTCTGAACTGCACATCGCGCCACCAAGCCTGCCACGACACTTGCGAAAAGTACAAGGCAGAAAAGAAAGACTTTGAGGAGCGCAAAGCGTTCGTGTATGAGCTGAACCACAGCCGGAGCGTGTATCGCCGTGATTACGAGGACAAGTACCGGGAACGTGGCAAGAAACGTTTTCTCGGAAGTGAATTCAGAGGTGAACGAGGATGAATCAGTGGATCAATGTCAAAGATAAGTTACCAGAGATGACGGAAGAAGTTACCGAAGTGGACGGCGACAGAGAATATACGCTTTGGTATGAGAGCAAGCCTGTTCTGGTGTTTGATAAAACCATGTATGACGAAAATAGCAGAATGCAAACGGCAGTACTTACAGACGATGGTGATTGGCTGACAACGTTTGATGAAAAAAGACTTGAAAACGTAACCCACTGGATGGCTTTACCTGATGAACCAAAGGACAACGAATGAACACCGGCAAGCAGTTTGAAGCAGACTTCAAAGCATCCGTCCCATCCGATGCGTGGTGCTACCGTCTAAAAGACAGTGCTGCCACCTACTACGGCGGCAACGAGAACCTGTCCTTTTCCATCGACAACATCTGCGACTTCCTTGTGTACCGATACCCGATGAACCACCTGTTTGAACTGAAAACTATCGAAACGCCCTCTATCCCTTTGGAAAAGGTGTTCGGCAAGTACGATAAGGCAAAGTGCAAATACCGCAAGGAAAAGCACATCACTGACATGGTGGATGCGATGGGGTACGGCGGTCAGACCGCCCATGTGATAGTGAATTACAGGGCGGTCAACCGCACCTTTGCAATCCCTGCCAGCAAGGTTTTGACGTTCCGTTACAACGAGAGCCGGAAGAGCATCCCTTGGCAGTGGGCAGAGAAAGAGGGGATAGAGGTCAAAGCAAAAAGGCTGCGTGTCCATTGGCGGTATGACGTGGACGGGCTGCTAAAGAGATTGGAGAAAGAAAATGAGCATGAAATGTGACCGCTGCGGAGAAGTGTTTAATCCTGAACCGCCCGATGAGATGGGGAGGCATAAGCCAAATGCCGTGATTCTGGTTGACAAGAACGTGCATGACGCATGGGACTACTGGAGTTGCGATTGTTATGATGAACCATTTCTTTGCCCATCTTGCATGGCAAAGCTGAACGACTGGCTGAAAGGAGAGCAGAGGTGAGTAAGAAAGTTTCAGACATCCTGCCCAAGACGGAAATCTTGGCGCAGTTGGCAGAAGAAGCATCCGAGTTGGCACAGGCTGCATTGAAGCTGCGCCGGGCACTGGATGGTACGAACCCGACACCGAAGAGCGTTGCAGAGTGCGAAGCAAATCTGATGGAAGAATTTGCAGACATAAGTAACGCAGTCACTGATTTATGCGATGCTTGGTTTGGAGATAACCTCGATTCCGAACGCGAATTTTGGGACGCAGAGCTTGAAATTGAGGACGCTAAATACAAACGCTGGCTCTCTCGCCTTGAAGCAAAGGAGGATAAAAATGGCTGAATATCATGTTGGCTGCGGGATGTTTGGCATTTATGCAGGAACTGTAAAAGCAAACGGAAAAGAGTGGAAAGATAAAACTCGTGTTACGGATGAAGCAGTAGAAGCGGTTCGAGACTGGCTTGTTTCTAAGGCAGAAGAAGAAAAACAAGGCTTTTATGGTTACGCTTGGGATACCAAAGACGGAAAGACTGTGATCTTGAAAGTCACCATTAAAAACAAGGAGCAGCCGGATGAATAAATTTGGAAACTGCCCCCTGTGCGGAAAGCAGGAAGAGCTGAGAGAAAGGTGGAGCTAACAATGTTTGAATTTGCGACTCGCTGGCTGGTCTGCCTAGTCATGCTGGCGGTAGTAGTTCAGTCCGAAAGGACAATCAAAGACATGACAGACGACCAGTTTGAAGAACGGCAGGCAATGTTCGTCTGGCTGTTCATCAACGTGTGTCTGACCGTTTGTACGGCTGTTGTGATGGGGTTGAAATGATGAAAATTTGTGATATTGAGAGAAAAGAAATCAATTTTGGGTGTCTGGAATATGGAGATGTGTTTGAGCTGAACGGCGAAATTCTCGTGAAAGCTAACGTGAACCTTTCTGTAAGTAAATTGTCTGGAGGTGTCAGCTTAAAAAGCGGAGAGTTTTTGCAGATAGATGAGCTTTTCCCCGTCAAGATGGTAAACGCTTATCTCCAGTTGGAAGGATAAGAAAAATCATGGAAAACGAACTTTACTGTCCGATGAAGATGGCCAGCAATCCGCTTGGTCGGTGCGTATGCGAGAAAGAAAAGTGTGCTTGGTGGCGGCAGTTAGACAACTGTTGTTCTATCTTGCAGATTGCACGGAAGCTAGACAACATCGAAACGAAAATGAAGAGGTGAACGAGGATGAGACTTGTTGACACAGAGGATGTTATTGATGCATTGGGGAACATGGGAGAAGAAATCGACCTAAAAGAAGCCGAAGAATGGGTTGATACGGTTCCAACCGCTATGCAGTTGTGGACAAGTGTAAAAGACGCACAACCTATTGAAAATGGGGTTTATTTTGTTGTCTACGATTTTTGGTATTGGAGAAACTGTATTAGAACAATGCAGTTCAAAGATGGGAAATGGGTCGATGATGAATACCCGGTCAAGTTTTGGATGCCAATTCCTAGAATTCCAAAAGAGGATGAATAATGAACGAACTTAACGAAAAGTACGAAATTATTTACACAGACCCACCGTGGCCGCAGAAAAAAGGAAACGTCAGAAAATGCAGACCGAATCAAGGAAAAGAACTTGATTACAAAACTCTTTCGCTTGATGATTGCTTTTCTATTCAAGACGTTTTCTTTGAAAATACAGCAGACCGCCATAATGTGTTTATGTGGTGCATTGACAAGTTCTTGATGGAAGCGGAACGGCAAATGGCAAAGCGTGGCTACAAACTCCATGCGAGAATGGTTTGGGATAAAGAAAACGGCGTTGCTCCTGCTTTTACGGTTCGGTTCTCGCACGAATATCTCTTGTGGTTCTACAAGCCCGGAAAAATGCTGATGCCAAGAAAAGAAACGAGAGGTAAATACACAACGATACTTCGAGAGCCCGCTACATACCATAGTCATAAACCGCAATGCGCCTATAAAATGTTAGAGGATATGTTTCCGACAGCTAAAAAGATTGAACTATTTGCAAGAAATCATCGTGATGGATGGGACGCTTTCGGAAATCAAATTGAGGAGGTCTGATACATGTCAACACCCCCGAAGCGTGGTCGTGGCAGACCGCCGCTGACCGAAGCCGAAAAGAAAAAGCGTGAGAAGCGGGCGCAAAAAGCGAAAGAAGAAGCCGCTGCGAAGCGTGAGAAAGAGCGAGAGAAGAAGAAGCAACAGATGCTTAACAAGCGGAAATCTATCCGCTCACAGGTGAGTAAAAAGGTGAAAGAGCAACAGGAGTTAGCAATCACGAGGTCTAAGATGCTGAACACAGGCGATTTGCAGTCAAGAATCGGTGATGAAGAGGACAAGAAAGTCATCGGCATGATTGCAGCCAAGTATTTTGGCGACCTTCCAAGCGTGGACATGAACAACCCAATTGAAGTGCAGCAACGCCTTGACTTCTTCTTTGACGCTTGCATCGAAGCCAGAATCTCCCCTGTGGTGGAATGGATCGCGCTAGTGCTGGGCATCGAATGGGTGAGCCTGAAGCAGATTATGGCGGGCAAGCGCCGTGACGACAGCTTGCAGCAGAAGTACATCCTCAAGCTGATTCTGCAAATGCAGTCCATGTGGGCATACAACGGTATGTACGGTCAGGAGAACCCGGCAGAGTGGATTTTCAGAGCCAAGAACTACTTTGGTATGCGTGACAACGTGGAAGTCACCGTTGCGCCGCCTGAACAGCCGTTGGGCGATGCCCAGAGCGCAGAACAGCTCGCCCAGAAGTACCAGACGGCTTTGCCTAAGGGGATTGACGTGGAGTACAGAGAGGTAAAAGATGAATGAACGGATTTCTTTTTACGAAAGACGGAAAACTTATATGCGAACTCACCGAAATATCCTTTGAGCCTTACAAAGACAAACGAATAATCAAAGTCCGATGTACGGTTTGTGGACGTATCAAAAGAATCCAAAAATGGAAGTTCGATTTTGCGGAAGGTTCGTCAAAATACAAATGGCTTAAGTGCAACTGTTATGGCGATTACGCGACGGAGCGTGTAATGGTGAAATGAGCAGCAAAGCGTTACGGCAGATGTATAAAGAACATCACATCTGCATCCATTGCGGTCAGAACGATGCAATGCCAGGCAGAGTATCATGTGCGGAGTGTTTAGCAAAAGACCTCGAAAGGCACACGCAAGCGTACGAAAGCCTTTCAGGCGAAACAAAAGCTGCGTATCTGCAAAAACGCAATGAGCGGCAACGTGAAAAGCGCAAAAGGCTGGCTGCGAAAGGAATTTGCACCATTTGTCTGAAACGTCCAATGTCAAAAGGCTATCGCTCTTGCATCGAGTGTCGAACAAAAGATGCTCAAAAGAGAGCGAGAAACAGCAAGGAATACAGAAGGACATCTGGCACTTGCGCCTATTGCGATGAACCACCAATTCCCGGCAAGCGTTGCTGTCCGAAGCACTATGCAAGCCGCATTGTTGGCATCACAAAATGTAGGCAGTCAGAGGGCTTTCGTCTGGCGCAAATCGAACAGAAAAAGCGTATAAACGTCTTTTGGAGAGAAATGGAATGGGAAAGAAATCAAAGAATGAAACAGCCCCAATGGATACACCCATGACCCCGTTGATTGACTTCTCCGACCCGTGCCTACGCACGTTCCTGCCTGTCCTCTTGCAAGACCACACGACTGGCAAGAATATCATCTGGGCGACAGACCCGCCGCCTGAACTAGGCGTGGGCTTTGCAGATGAAATCACACTGGAACAGTTAGACAAAGTTCAGCTTGTCCCTCGTGTGCAGAAACGGCTGGCAGACCAGAAGAAACGAACCAGCAAGAAAGCAGAGGTGTTTACGCCGACTTGGGTTTGCAAGAAGATGACAGACGTTGCCGAAAACGACCTGAAGGGCGAGGACTGGAAGGAGTACATCAACAAGACTTGTCTTGAAGTCACCTGTGGAGAAGCACCGTTCCTCACAAGCCGATACGACACCACAACAGGGCAGATGATTGCCGTGCCGGACAGAATCGGTCTGCTGGATAGAAAGCTAAATGTTCTGGCAGAGCAGTTCCATGACTACAATATGTGGATGTTCTGGGCAATTATCGCCTACAAATCGACATACGGCTATGAGTGGCAAGGAGACAACCTCTTTCTGGCAAGGTGCAACCTGTTCCTGACACTGATTGAAAATTTTAGGTATCGGTTTGATGCTGAAAAGCTAGAAATTGGCTTCATGCATATTTTTCTTGACTGTATCGCAGACATCATCTCATGGAACGTCTGGCAGATGGATGGTCTAAAAAAGACAGTGCCCGGCACGGACATTCCGTGCAAAATCAAAGACTGGAAAGCCAACAAAGAAATCTTGTTCAAGGATGTTGGGGAAGAGAAAAATGAGATTAGTTGATGCAGATAAGTTGATTTGTTTTCTTGAAGGCTACAAGTCTGCTCCTATCGTTACAAGAAAAGAAAATCCGATTTCAGTAGAACGAGTAATTGAGATTTTTTGTAACCATGTAAAAGCTGCTTGCACAATCAATCAAGAGACGATGCGCCCGATTGCGCACTTAAACATTTATCCGAATGATGATGATATGGATAAGACTTGCTATTGTTCTAATTGCAACGAGCATTTCCCGGAAGATTGGCTCTATCCGGGTTGGGAGCACGGCAATACAAAGCTAAAGCCTATCAAATACTGCCCTTATTGCGGAGCAGAATTTGAAAATGAATGCTGACAAAAGGAGAGAAGCTAATGCAGGCTGACAGAGGAATCTACCACAAGCGAGTGTGTGACCGCTGCGGAGCGGTTCTAGGCGGCAGGATGATGAACCCTGACGAATACTTCAAGGACTGGGGATGGCGCAGGGACACAGGCGACCTGTGCCCGGAGTGCTATGCAGAGTATAAGCGAGTGATCGGACGGTTCAATAGGGGAAAGAGAGGGCAGAGATAATGAAAAAGTGTGCTCTTTACAGGTGCAAACAGTGCTTTGCAACCATGGCAGACGAAGGCGATGTCAGAATCGATAAAGACATCGTTGATTGGATGTTTGAAAACGAAATGGAAGAAAGCAAAATTGGGTTTATCGCAAAATTCAAAATAAGCGATAAAGTCCTCATTCATCGTTGTGACAATAACACTGTTGGCTTATGCGAGTTTATCGGATGGAAGGAGATAGAGAAATGAATTTCTACTGCACTACTGAACATTGCTCTTGCATGGGCATTAAACAGTTCTCTGCTGGCAAGGCTATCCGATGCACAGCAGAATCCTGCAAGAACAAATCTGAGCCGTCCTGCGGCTCTTGCAAATGGTACGCAGAGCCTGAGGGCGTGTGCGTGAACGACCAGTCAGAACACGTTGCAGACTTCGTGTGGGACGAACGTGGATGCAAGGAATGGGAGAAGAAAGATGAAACGTCAGCGGACCTATAAAGGGCTTATTGGCAAGGGCTGGTACGACCAAAGCGAATTTAGCCACAGATACGCTTGCTGGGCAAATCATCGCAACAACTGGGCTATCTGCAAGGCTGACAACCGCAAGCTGGCAAAGGCAAGATTGAAGCAGATTGAACGCCAGCAAATCAAAAAGGAGCTGGACGAATATGAGCTATGATATTTCGCTGTGCGACCCTGTAACGCATGAACCGCTCAAAGCGGATAGTACACATTTTATTGCTGGTGGTATGCACTCTATGGGCGGTACAAAAGAATTGTGGCTCAACGTCACCTATAATTACGGTCACTTCTATTATCGACCGGAAGTGTTTGGTGAGAACGGCATCCGCTCCATCTACGGCAAGACAGGCGCAGAGAGCATCCCGATGCTTGAAAAAGCCATTTCTGCACTAGGCGACGATGTAGACGACAGCAACTACTGGAACGCCACAGAGGGCAACGCCAAACGTGCCTTGTACGGTCTGCTGGCGTTTGCAAAGATGCGTCCTGACGGTGTGTGGGACGGAGATTGAAAGGAGAAAGAAAAATGTCTTTGTTTGAAATTGTACTCGGTTTTGTTTTGACGACAATGATTGGCTTTGTGCTCGTTTTTCCGATTTATTTGGTCGAAAAATATATAGTTCTTAGCATTTTGGACGAATACATAGACAACGTAATCTTAAAAGCCATTGCGGTTGTAGCAGTCAATGTTCTTTTCTTTCTCGTTGGGTTTGCAATCATCTTTAGTGTTTATGGTTATAAGTGTTGATAACACGATTTGAAGGGAGAACGTGCAATGAGAGCCAGACCGATTGATGCCAATGCACTACGGAAACGCATTGAAGAATGGATGCAGGAATTAGAGCAAGAGTTTACTGTCGAGTACGCCTACATGGGCTATGCGCTAGACGATGTGCTTGACTACATCGACACTGCGCCAACAATCGAGGTGAAAGACAATGGCTAATTATCCAGAATACCTTGAACGAAGCGCACTTATCGAAAGAATCGAGAAAGCATATTGCGATGGCTGCGAAAACTACAATGGAGTTAGATGCAGTGCTTGCGGTATTGGCGATGCCATTGAAGTTGTGGAAGATGCCCCAACAGCCTTAGAACGTACCGCTGAATGGATTGCGCAAGACGAAGATAAGACGAGGTTCATGTGCAGTAATTGCCATGCGAGAAACAACCGAGACCGCTACAACTACTGCCCGAACTGCGGTTCTTTGATGGAGAACAGGTTATGAGTAACGCACTTTGGCATCCAGCAAGCGAACCGCCACGAGAGCGGACGCAGCCTTTGTTGCTTGCGACTAAGAAAACGTGGCGTGATAAAGATGGAAAATTGTTGCAAGGAATCTCGCCGACAGCGTACTTTCTTGGCTGTTATGCAGACGGTCAGTTCTGGGATGAGATAGGCGAGAGACTGCCGAAAGATGTAACGGTAACGCATTGGATGACGTTTCCGATGTTATAGGAGGGCTTATGGAGAACGGTATCGTTATTACGCAAGATATGATTGACTCGTTTACGGCTGCTATGCGAGAAGCGTACAGAGCATACGGAGATGATGAGGAGCGTGTGCATGGCATAATGGATGGCATTATGTGCGAAACCTTAGACAGGCTTGGCTTTACAGAAGGTGTGGAAATTTTTAACGAAACACCGAAATGGTATGCGTAAGGAGCAGTAAACATGACGAACAAGAAGTTTGGCATCATCGTTATGGACTTGAGCCTTTTTGACTTCGGGCCGAAGCCACCTTGCGGGTACATCAAGGCAAAACATATCCGCCCAGCTTACGGCAAAGGCGCAAGGCCTGTCAAGGCGCATAAGCGAATTACGAGAACGAGAGAGGGATTCAGAAAATGAAAAAACTTAAATTTCCTGAAGATTTCTTTGCGTACGACAACCCAGACTGCCCTAACAAGGACATTGAAAAAGCCGTGAACAAAATGAAGAACTGGATGAAGGGCGAGACCTACAAGAGTAACCCTTGGTTCTTTATGGCAGCTGGTAACTATCTGATTGTCGGTCTGATTGATGAGGACGGGCAGAAAACAATCTACGTTGCACGGAAGTATTATGAAATAGTCAATATTCCGGGCGAAGGCTGGCTGCGTGAATCTGACGCTGAGTGCCCAATTTAAGGAGGACTAAAAATGGAAAAACTCAAGAGATGTCCATTCTGCGGTGCGGAACCACCGACTGTAAAAGTGCTTCATCCACTTGACATTAACATGGCTAATTGGGTTGTCTGCGGAAAATGCGGGGTAAGCACTTCTGTAACATTTGGCAAGGAAAAAGCCATCGAAGCATGGAACAAACGCTACAAAGAGGACTGAGTATGGAGCAGGAACACAAGCCGAGAACATCAATGATTCTTCTGTTGGAACACATTCATGCGATGAACGAGCTTACGAATGAGGAATTTGGAGCATTCGTCCGCAACTATGCACAGTATGTTGAGACTGGGTTTGAGCCAGCATACGACAACGACCGTGCTATGCGGATGCTCTGGAAAGTTGTTAAGGCGTTCGATGATATGAATGCACAGAAAAGACAGGAGCGAATTGAGAAAAACAGGCGGAGTGCAAATAAACGTTGGAACGATGAAAAATGCAAGTGCATACAAACGCATACCAATGATGCAAACGCATACGCTGGTATGCAAAATATGCAAATGGATGCAAACGATGCCTTATCTGTATCTGATTCTGTATCTGGATCTGATAAAAAAGAAAAATGTGAAAAGAAAAATGCTAACGAAGTAAAACGCTTCAAAGCACCGACTGTCGAAGAAGCGAAATCCTACTTTTCCGAAAAGGGATACGGCGGGCTGGAAGCGGAGCGGTTCATTGACCACTTCACGGCAAATGGCTGGAAGGTTGGCAAATCGCCCATGAAGGACTGGAAAGCTGCTGCGCGGAACTGGATGCGTAACGTGAAGGACTGGAACGGCGGCTATCAGCAAACAATGGCTGAATTGCCTGATGAGGGAGACTTTCTGCGGTGAATATTGAAAATCAGACCCAATACATCCTGCTGGGAGCAGTCCTCACGTTCTCGGAATACGCAGATGTGCTGCAAGACCTTAAAATCGACGATTTCTGCCCTGAACTGCATGATACATTCGCTGCAATTCGTGGCTATTGGGAGCACAACGACAAATGGAACCCGGTAGAAGTCATGGGGCGGTACGATAACTGCAAGAAAGCAATGGGTGAGTGTCTGGATGCCTTTGGCGCAGAGTTCATCCGCAACGTCACCCATGACATGATGCTTGGATGGGCAAGAATCGTCAAGGAACAGGCAGCGTTGTCCAGAGCCAGAGAGCTTGCGTTCAAAATCGTTGATGGCTCGACCAGATACGCAGACCTAACAGGCATTTATGAGCAGCTAGGCGAAGCTATCAACCTGCACAACGAAAGAAGCGATTTCATCCAGATGTGTGACGGCATAGACAATTATATCCGCAAGCTGGATAATAAGCCAGAGTATATCAGCACAGGACTTAGAGTGCTGGACAACAACTTGCACCTTGTGCCAGGAAACTTCGTTGTGATCGGCGGAAGACCGTCTGCTGGTAAGACCGCTCTGTCCCTGCAACTTGCCTGTGAAATAGCCAAGAACGGACGCAAGGTGGCGTATTTCAGCCTAGAGACAGACCCAGACACGCTCTACGCTCGTATTATCGCAAACCAGCTAGGCGTACCGCTGCACACAGTCAAAAACAAGACTGTCAGCATTGACGAGCTTGACCGACTGGCAGCTATCAAGAAATATCCGCTGTTCGTCCGTTCTGCCGCTGGTAAGAGCGTTGGGTGGATTAGAACACAGTCCATCAGGATGCAAGCCAAAGTGGTTTTCATCGACTATTTACAGCTTATCCATCAAGCCGGAGCGAAAGACCGATACAGTGCCGTCACGGAGATCAGCATGGCACTGCATGAGTTCGCACAGTCCACAGGAACGCTGGTGGTCGCTCTTGCACAGCTCAATCGAGAGACCGCAAGAGCAGGCATCCCACCGACTGCCGCAGACCTACGAGAGAGCGGACAGATTGAGCAGGACGCAGATGCAATCATCCTGTTGGCACAGAACGTGACAACAAAAAAGCGGCCAGAGAAGCACTATCACTTTGCGCTTGAGAAAAACAAAGAGGGCAACGTGGGGTCACTAGACATCACGTTCCAGATGGAAACACAGCAGTTCAAAGAATGCGTGTGGATGTAACATCGTTTATGCGCTCGTATCGTCACAGTAGAATAGGCAAGAAAAACAGATAACAGGGTCTGGGCGATAAAGTTACCGTCTGAACCTCATAAATATTTTTCATCAATTAACAAACGGAGGAAAACGACTATGAAAAAGATTTTGACCGTATGTGTATCCGCTCTGGCGGGCATTATGCTGATGACTGGATGCAACAAACAGGTGGTAGACTTGACGTATAGCTACTCATGGGCACAGCTGAAAATGCCTGACGGAACGATTGTCGAGGGCAAGCTGAATAGTTGGGACGATTACGAGGGCGACCAGCTGCAAGTGAAGATTGACGGTGTGACCTATCTGGTTCATTCGTCCAACGTGGTCTTGAGACATTGAAAGCGAATACAGAATCTGAGCGCATGGGCTGTCAGCAATGGCAGCCTTTTATTTTTAACTCCACGAGAAAGCCTGTTTTAAGGCGTTTTAGATGCTACGCGATAACTTTATCGACTTCATCACAAAAACGCTCCACAGACGCTCGTAGACGTCTCTCAGCTGATGCTGATGGTATATCTTGAACTAGGCTATGCAATTAGACCGATGTAGGAGCGGGCAGAACGGCTTTTCATGGTCAGACGTGAAAGTTATCGGGTCAATCACAAAAACGCGACAGACAGGCTCTTAGACGCCTTTCCATCGATGATAGCAGCCAGATGGGCGAATGCCAACGACTATTCGTCCAATCGCAGGGCAAAGTGAGACGAAAGCAAAAGATGACTGCGACTATCAGCAAAATGCGTTTGCATGCAAATGGATGCACATGATGCGTTTGCATTCAATCTTCCCCCCTTTCTTCCCCCTCTTTCCCCTACAACCCCTATTACCCCCTATAATCCCCCTAACTCCCCCCTCAAACAAATAAATTGTTTGAGGCCCCCACGCCAAAATGGTGCGACAACTGCGACAACTGAAAGCGACAACCAGATGTTTTTCAAAGGTTCTTTCTCCCTACAACCCTCTATCTCCAAAGCTATACCGTTAGCCAGCAGAGCAGACCGTAGGCGAGAACTGGCGTAAGGTTCGGACTGGTGGATGGTTTACGACTATTTCATATGGAGAATTGACTTCATTTTGAAGTTGGGCTAATATGTAGAAATGTTGCATAGCTGTATGAGCGGTTGATTACAAATTGAAAGCGACTGACCAGTCGGATAGTCTTGTTAGATAGTTAAAAGTATTGAGGTATTTGCCAAATGGGTAATCCTAGTTAGTTGGTATGATATGATTGTAGTTGTCGGCAATTAAATTGGAGAAGAACGAACCTAATTGGATGATGCGACTATTCAAGCAGAATAATAGTTAAAAAGATTGAGTAATTATCTGCGACTATTATAATAAGTACGATGGTTAAATATTTTGAGGTAATGCGATTGGGATTAGAATTGACAGGTGTCTTGACACATATTGATTTTTGGAGGTGTCGGACGACTTAGCGACTATCGCACCTTTCTTTCTCTAAAAGGCAAACGACTATTTCACACAAAAAATACACGACTATTTGACGATGGTTCGCAAGAAAACGCTACGACTATTACTCTACGACTATCAGTGAGCTGTTTGCTACTATACTATATATAGGACTTTCAAAATCTAGTTGTCTGATGACTTACGACTATTCTGCGACTATTTTATTGGAGAAACTACGACTATTGGCTACGACTATTCCGGCTGGAACGCTACGACTATTGCTGACCTCTATTAGCTATCGGGCGAAAGCCCGAAAAGAGTTGCGGCGGTAGCCGCCAATGGTTCCGCGCCGCCGTGCTAGGAAGAAAGCACAATGCCAGGCTAATGCCAGGCCAACCCGGTGCCATGCTAATGCCAGGCGTTGGAAGCATCGAGACCCCGCCGGGCTGGCATGGTTTGCGATGTGTTGCACCGTCTGGCATGGATCTATAACAGGGGCACACCGCTACGCCCTTATATACCTTATTATAATAGGGCGGCTGTGCTGTCCTGTATAGCGTCCGGCGTGGCGCTGGTATCTGGTATCAGTGTAGGCCGTCCGGGCGCTGTGATACGTTCCGGCGTTGCGCAGGCGGGTATTATAGCCGCTTGTGTCGGTCTGGTATATATACGGCGGTTGAACGGGTACAATTGCAGGAAACGCCGCTGTAAAGCCCTGCGCGCTGCTTTGCGGCGTGGGCTGTATAACTCATGGATGATATAAAAGCCGCTGTAAACGCTTGTATGGGGCTGTATTGCATCTGAGCAAAATAAAAGCCCTGCACCCTCAGCAGATGCAAGGCAAAAGAAAAGCCCGGCCATTGCTGACCGGGTGGAATGCTTCTTTATTTGCTGGCCTTAAATAGTGCGCTGAAAAACCAGAACGCAAAGAGGACACAAGAAAATATCATTTGTTTACACCTCCCATCTGTGCAAGTTCAAAAGCGTTGTATTCGTCAAGCCACGCAAGCGGGAGGCCGCGCAAATAGTCAACGTAGGCCGTCAATGTTTCGTTGTTCGGGTTTGCGTTGTGCTCTTTAAGGACGTTCACAGTCTTTTTGAAATATTCGTATTTATCGGCGTTCATGCTTTTACCTCCATTCTAACGCCAAAGTTGGTAAAGGTGCGGCGCTGTGAGATTGTAACAGGTTCAAGTCCTGCTGTGCTGATACCATAACGGGCGCACTCTTTAGCCGTGTACAGCTCACCGCCGATTAGATACCGCTTGACCTTGCCGCAATAGGCGTCAGCGGACACAACCGCCCGCCCGTCAAGCCCTGCCGGAATACGATAGTATAACATAATTTGCACCCCCTTATACCACACTAAAACGCTTGTATGTGGTGCGCTTGCTGCACTCAGCATAAATATCTGGGTGCGCGGCCTGCAAAAGCTTGCTATCTAGTCGGACGCTCTGCACGTCCTTATACATTACCTTACAAGCGCCTGCCATAACCTCCGGCGCTCCCCGCATCATGGTAATAATCTCATCTCGCAGACTGTCCCGCATCTGCTCCGCTTGTTCTGCAAGCCGCTTATATTCCCGATACTCGTTACACTTGCATTCTAGGTCAGTCATTTTTAACCCTCCATATAAAACGCGGCGTATTTTCCCGTTTTTGCGTTTGTGCAATTATAATACTCAAATGACGCTACCACGTTGTTAAAATCGTTCCGTGCTCCTATGTCATCGATAATAAATCGTTCCCGGCTTTTTCGGTTTGTTGTATAGGGGTATTTCGGAACAAAATTTACCTGGCAAATTGCCACCGTCAACCCGTTCACATATGCCGCGCATGCCTGATTTTTCGGGACACGTTTCCACGTTTTTCCGTTGCTTGTAAAGCTGCGTTTTTTCATGTTTAAGTCCTCCCTCAGCTGTTTAAAATAGCAATCATAACCAATGCACCGGAGATCATGCCGCCCACATACCAGAGGGCAGCCCATTGGGAAAAGTCCAAAGTAATCATATTGTGTTGCCCCCTATCACATGACCTGAAACAGTGCAGAGGTGCGAGCGGTGACGGCGTACAGTTTGCCGGTAGTGTTGCCCTTTACTAATACGCCAGTAACGCCGTAAATGCCGGTGCTGTATGCAATGGTCTCAAATCCGCATTCCGCAACGCGGATTGCGTCAATCTCTGCGAACCGCTTTTTGGTCAAGTCCTCTGCTGCGTTGGTGGCAACATAGCGGCGGATGTCTTTTAATGTGGTTTTCATGGTTTTGCCCTCCTGTTTTGTGGTCAATGTGGTTTGTTCTTGTTTGTGCCTTTATTATACTATCAATAGGATTGTATGTCAATAGATAGATAGCGATTTACTATCACAAGATGCAACAAGATATTTGTGTGATATTTGTACAATCTGCTATCAATATACCATGCCTGTGATAGAGCTATCATAATGCGCATGATAGAGGAGTTGCCAGCCCTCCACCGCCCTGCCGCCTGTACGATCTGCCCGGCGCGGCCTGTCTGGTATCGGGTGCAGACCAGTGCAGCGTGTCCAGCTTTTGGGCGGGCGGTCTGCCCTGGTACTTGCCCGCCCTGGTTCTGGTGTTGCCTGTGCTGTGCGGTCTGTCCGGGTGTGCTGGGGCTGGGGTCTCCACCTCTGGGGTATATGGGGCGAGCCGGGGGGTGGGGTGGTCGACACCTCGCGTAGAAAAAATTCAAAAAAGGCGTTTTTCGAGGTTCGCGTTGCCAACACCCACCCCACCTTCACAAAACGAAACCTATCTGATTGTGCAAGTCTCCAAATTTTCCGAAAAATACAAAAAGACCCCTTTCGGAGCCTAGATTGTGGTATAATCAGCTAAAGGCTATGTGCCAAAGAAAGGAAGAATCAAAAATGAGAAAGAGAATCGTTGCGGCAGTCCTGATGGCTATCTTGGCTTGCATTATGTTGGTTGGCTGCGATAGCGGAGACTTTGCGCCTGAAATCAGCGAGGATGCTTATAAGCCGCAGTGCCGGCAGATGGATTACAAGGAACTGTTCCGCTATCCCGATAAGTACAAAGGAACTAAGGTTATGGTCAAGGTCAGGGTTGCACAGATTGTAAGCGCAAACTTTTCCGGCAGCAGGAAAGCATGGAGAGCCTACACCGATAACAGCGGATACGGATTCTATGCAGATGATGAGTATTATATGCTGGACAAGCGTGGTGGCGACGCTGTGAAGATTCTGGAAGATGATATTATCACCGTCTATGGTGAGTTTACCGGGCTTGAGAAAATCACTAGAGCGTTGACTGGCACGACCGATGAACTCCCGCGCATAGAAGTGAAGTACGCAGACCTCGCAAAATAATCCACAACACAAAAAGCCAGTGGCTAGATGTTCTCTAACCACTGGCTTTTCTTATGGGCTATTATACGCTTCTACGGATGCTTGCGTAGAGCAGACGGAAAGTCTCACGGCCTTTCGGTGTTACTCTGGTCTGTACGCCACCGTGCTTGTTCTTCTGGTTGCAGTATTCCTTGACGGCAAAGAGACCGTCACTCTTGCCAGCTTTCGGCAGGATGCCCTTGCTCTTGTCTCGGTAGATGTATCCGTCAGAAATAAGCATCTTGATAAACAGGCGTTCAGGAATACGCAGTTCCTTTGCGGTCGAGCGGAAGTTGGTAGACACGTTCCACGCCACAAGGTCATCGAAGTAGTCCGCTTTAGGCTGCATCTCCTCGTTCTTCTCACAGAGCTGCTTGTTCTGCGTCTGTAATGCTGCGCTCTTTTCCTTTTCGGCCTTCATGTTCTGAATCAGCCCGATCACGAAGTCCGGGTTGGCAATAGCCGTCTCCAACAAGTTGTCGGTCATGTATATCCCATTCTTGCGGATGGACGGCAAGACTTCGTGAGTGACCCAGTGCTTGAATTTCTTTAATTGCTCTTGTCTATTGGAAATATATTCCTCATTGACACCACGAGCTTTCTCTGGCTGCATTGCAAACAACGCAGAATAAAGCCCAGCTTCATTCACAACAGTCATGCTTTGTGTGCCACCGGGGGTGTTGATTTGTGACACACCCTTTTCTTCATCATCTAATCTGGCGGCAACGCGTCGATAATTGGTTTCTCCAAATGCTACACATACATCTTTCAGCACAAACCACGGTTCGTTGTCAATAAGTGCGGCACGAATTTCGCCAAACTCGGCGTTGTTGAAGATTTTGATGTTCTCAGACAAAGAAAGTTGCATTAAAAAGCTCCTTTTCACTTGTGAGAGAAGCAATTTTCTGCTATAATAACGGAGAGAGAATGCTTCTCTCAGGGTTTACATGATACGTTCGCTGCTGTCGCCAAACTTTAGCGAGCGTATCATTTTTCGTTTTCATTGGGCATGGGGTACTTCTCAAGGTAGGCATCGCGGACGGCCTGTGACAGCGATACGCGGCACTTCTTGCAGTGCTCCACCAGCAACTCATACTGACGATCAGTAAAGCCAACGGCTACCTGATGGCGGTATGCTTCGATGTAGGGACTTCTTGCCATGTTCTTATCTCCTTTCTTTGAGGTGCATTAAGTTTAATCGCAAAATGTAGTAAAGTCAAGCGGAAATAGACCAACGAAACACAACATTTAGTGTTCGTTCATCTTGACAAACCACTTTCTACGTTTTGCACAAAACTTAGCCCTTATTTTTGGCTGCTCCCGCTTCGTACCCTGCCCGGTAATTCAGTTCGGACAGCTTACCCAGTGCTTCTGCGTACTCCCTGTCCTCGCTGGTCGGTTCTTTGCCGTGGGCGAGCGTTTTCAGAAATTCTTCGGTTGTCGTGGGAAATTTCATGTTTTTGCTCCTTTCTATTGCAGAAGTCCATCAGCTTTTGGCTGGTGGATTTTTTGTTTGTGAAGATATTTTAAATCTTTGCCCCCTTTAGGTCAATTGAATAGAATGTCCGAATTTTTATATATAAAATGGTCGAAATAAACAATTTACGCAATTTTAACCATCAAAAATGTTATTGACAGTACTATCAAAATGTGATATAATCTGTGATAGAAAGAGAGGGCGCAAAAATGAAAGTTGGGTATGTAAGAGTTTCGACAGCCGGGCAAAACACGGCTCGTCAGGAAGTCATTATGGAGCAGCTTGGCGTTGAAAAGGTGTTCATTGATAAAATGAGCGGAAAGAACACTGATCGCCCGCAGTTGAAAGAGATGCTGGCGTTTGTTCGTGAGGGCGATACTCTTGTGATTGAGAGTTTCAGCCGTCTGGCTCGTTCCACAAAAGACCTTCTGGAAATCGTTGAAGAACTTGAAAAAAAGAATGTAAAGTTTGTCAGCCAGAAAGAAAACATCGACACTTCTACGCCTAACGGAAAATTTATGCTGACCGTGTTTGCAGCTCTGGCACAACTGGAACGCGAAACAATGTTGGCACGGCAGAAGGAGGGAATCGAAATCGCAAAAGCAGAAGGAAAGTATAAGGGTAGAAAGCCTGTCGAAGTAGACGAAGAGAAGTTCCGGCAGCTTTATAATGACTGGCAGAACGGAAAGACCACGCCGAAGATTATGATGAACGAACTTGGGCTGAAATCTGCTACGTTCTGGCGCACGGTCAAAAAGTATCGTGAAAAATATGGCATTACTGATGCGGCCACCACACGCAAGTATGCCAACAAAGAAGAAAAATAAAAAAAGCAGCGACCCACCACAGGCCACTGCTACAAACAAGAACCACCAATCCCTCAACAGGATGATAGTACATAAGTATTATACCATTTCTGTTGGGGTGTGGCAATATAAAATCAGTAGAAAGGGTATACTAACATGAAAAAATCTAATTTGATAGCAGATTCTCCTTATGGGCATTTAATTGTAGCGGATGGAAATATCAAACTACGTTCAGTGTTTGATTTTCCCGGATGCACAGAACTGTTCTCGTTTTTGTATGTTTGCGAGCAAGTGAATTGCACTGTCGAATTTGAAAACGAGGAAATTATCGTAGAACCCAAAAATACGGATAACGCGATTCAAACTATGCTCGCGGTTTATGTTTCGTTTGGCCAAGACGATACAATCTTCAAAAGATACATGAATTATTTGACAAAACTCGGTTCAGACGGAAAGCGTGAGCCGACTGTTTTCGATAAGTAAAAGGGGATTGCTATGAAACAGATGAAATGGGAAGAATCAGAAGGTTGTAATCGGTTTATGAAGAATATAACCGCTGGTGTATTGGAGTATGTTCTCGAAATCGGAATTGACGAAGCAGTCAAAGAGTGTGTTAAGGACAATCCGCTTTTGGATAAATGCCCGCACCTCGAATCCTACGCAAAGGAACACGGATTTATCTGACCCGCCAAACATGGTATCGGATTGCCGAACAGAGAAAGGCTGGATAATATGCAAGGAGAAGAACTGATTGTTAAGAACGGAAGCATCACGCTACGGTCTATGCTTGACTTTGGAGGATTCCTTGAAATCAAGAGGTTTTTGGAAGCCTGTCATTCGGAAAACTGCACCGTGACCTTTGCAAACGAGGAAATGGTTATTTTTCCGAATGAATACGATGCTGCTAAAGATGCTCTCGTCTTTATTTACGGTACACTGGCAGAAAGACACAGTATTATCGAAAAGTATCTCCGCTATAAGCTGATGCTAGGAGATGAACAACCAAAACCTACTTTACATAGTCAGAGAAAGGAATAAAGCATGAAACCCGTAAAATTGTCAGAGCAGAGTTTGAAGCTCATTGAAACGTTGTGCGATTATACCGACAAGCCCGATATTCTCAATGCCATCGCAAACGCCTTGTACTACGATGCGGACGAGCTGAAACGCAGGCTCAACCAGCTTGCAGAAGAAGTCAAATAAACTGAACACTCCATTTATTAAGATGGGTTTTAGCAAATAATTTTCTGAAGTGAAATTATAAAACCGAATATTTGATTTTTTGTGCAGTTGTAGGCACTCTTTACATTTTCAGGTAGGGGGTGCCTATTTTTTATGCAGCCAAAGCAGTGTATCGCCATCATTGACAGTATCAAAGCGTATGCAAAACAGAATCCGACCGAAGCACAGGTCTATGAGGACTGGTTTCAGGCGGTTGTGAACCTGAGAGACGCTCTGCCGCAGGATAAGCGGTTCGATGCCTACAAATACTCTGGTGAACTGCGTTCTGTCTGTGCAGCCATGATGGGCAAGATGAAAACAGGCGAGGACGTGGCGAAGGTTTATGACATTATCGGCCGGACATACCTGTTTGAAGCAAAAGATGTGTTCGACAGCTATTGCATCTACCTTGAATGGAACCGTGCGCCGGAGAAGAAGTTCTACCAGCCGCGAAGAAAGGTGCTTTTGACGCTGGTTCGTGACCTAGAGGACTTGTTTTTCCATCGTGTAGAATTTCTTGGGGTCAGTCAGCCCCCGAGAACTGGAAAAAGTACGCTCTGTATATTTTTTATCACATGGCTGATGGGCAACCGCCCTGACGTTGCATCGGTTATGAGCGGACATTCTGACAAGCTGACAAATGGTTTCTACGGCGAAGTGCTGTCCATCATCACCGACCCCGTGACCTATAACTGGGGGAAAATCTTCCCTGACGTTCAGCTTGTGGATAAGAGCGCAAAGGACGAAAGCGTTGACCTGAACCGAAAGAAGCGCTTCCCCACCCTGACTTGCCGCTCCATCGGCGGTACGCTGACTGGTGCTGTTGAAATCGGTGAGGGCGGCGTTCTGTACAGCGATGACTTGATTGAGGACTTGGAAGAAAGCTTGAACGTTGAGCGCTTGAACAACAAGTACGACGCTTATTTGAACCAGCTGAAAGACCGTAAAAAGCAAGGCGCATTGGAACTGATGGTCGGCACACGTTGGAACGTTCTTGACCCTCTGGGGCGCATCCAGAACCAGTATGCGGACAACCCGAAGTACCGATTCCGGGTGATTCCTGCGGTGGATGAGAACGGACACAGCAACTTCAATTATGATTATGGTGTGGGCTTTGACGATGCCTACTATGCTGACATGAAAGCCAGCATTGATGATGCAACATGGTGGGCAAAGTACATGGGTAAGCCCTATGTTCGTGAAGGCTTGCTGTTCCCTGCCGATGAACTGCGGTATTTCAATGGCGTTCTGCCTGACGGAGAGCCTGATCGCAAGCTCATGGTCATGGATATTGCATGGGGCGGCGGTGACTTCACGGCTTGTCCTATCGCTTATGTGTACGGAGACGCTGTGTTCATTCCAGACCTTGTGTTCAATAACGGTGATAAGACCGTGACCAGACCGGAAGTCGTGGGAAAAATCATCCAGCATAAAATCAACGTGGTGCGCGGCGAAGCCAACAACGGCGGCGATGAATATTGTGACGTGGTAGACAGCCAGCTCCGGCAGCAGGGCTATCACTGCTCTGTTCGTAGCCAGCGTGCGCCCAGTGGACAAAGTAAGCTGTCCAGAATCATCCAGTATGCGCCGGACATCAAACGGTTCTATTTCCTTGACGAAAAACACCAGTCGAAAGAGTACAAGTCGTTTATGGAACAGGTGACGATGTTCACGCAGCTTGGCAAAGTTCCGCACGATGATGCACCGGACAGTTTGGCGCAACTTGCCGATGAATTGTATAACGGAATCAGTAAAATTGAGCCTGTCAAGAGGCCTTTTTGATTAAAAACACAATATATTGTGTTCGCTTGGTCTATTTATTTGATTTCACCACTTGACAAGGCTTATAATGTACGCAGGAAGTTTTGCAGCTTCCCTTAAAGGAATAGCTTGCACGCGGGGTTTTGTCATTTTACCCGCGTGCGTGTCAACAAGCATATTCCTCCTTTCACCGGTGGAGGTTTTCTCACTCTTTCGCCTTCACCGGGCTTTATATGTTGCGTTTCCAATTGTAAGGGGAATGCCAGCCTGTCTCCCCCATGGCTGGCAAGCAACGGTTCGATTCCGTTACGCAGCACAACCAACTACCTAGCTTTGCATGGCTTTATTCTCCAAAACCTCCACTGCTATTCCCGGCTCTCGATGTGATGTTTAGGCATGACATTGCAAAGAGCAGCGGTTAACCAATCAAGCCGGGTTTCTATGTTGCATTAGCTCAGTCAGGCTAGAGCATCCGGCTCATAACCGGACATACATTGGTTCAAATCCATTATGCAGCACCAAAATTGCAGCTGACCCGTTTACGTCTGTCCGACAACTGAATGTAAAGGCTGCAATGGTTTTCTTCGGGCGAAGAATAGCACGGCTGGAAGTGCGAACAGTTTCCCAGTAGCTTCTGACAGGTCTGTGCTCAACAGCCTGTTTCCAGAAATTCAACGAAAGGAGCACAGATGGTAGCAAAAGTCAGATGCAAGCGTCCTCGAAAAGACGCAAACGGCAATCCGTGTGATTGCGGTCGTTATCTTGGCGAAGTGGAAGGAAAGTTCTCCCTTCTGTGCCCTCTTTGCCATTGGATTACAATTGGAGATTCCAACCTTCCAAAAGATACATGGGTCTCCGTACCAAAGTTTAAGAACTGAATAGCTTTTGAAGCGCAGTTGTAAGCGCAGTGAGATAGACCTTAACAGGTTTGTCTTGCTGCGCTTTTTATTTTGCCGGAAAGGAGGAACGCATGGCTGAGTATCAGATAGTCGTTGACGGCTTTTTGAATAATCCACTGACCGGCCGTAGACCGATTGAAACGCCGGAGACGGAAATCAATCGGGCAAACGTGCTGAAAGTGGTCATGGGCAAGGCAGATCCTATTCATCTGCTAAACAAGAACGAGATACGCTTTCTGCACAACTACTACTTGGGTAGTCAGCCTGTCCTCCATCGCACGAAGGAGTACCACGCTGAAATCACCAATCGCATTGTAGAGAACCATGCCAACGAATGTGTAGGTTTCTACACAGGCTATATGAGCGGCACTCCTTGCTCTTATGTGCGGTCTGAAACAGCAACAGGTGACGGTGAGGAAATTGCCCGCCTGTCCAATGCCTTGCAGTATGAGGGCAAGGATGCGCTCGATCGGCGGCTCTGGCAGTGGATGTTGGAGTGCGGACAGGGATATCGCATTGTTCTCCCTGACAAGGGGTACAACGGCAACTACCCGGACGAAACGCCCCTATTGGTGGACGTTCCCGACCCGGACATGGCGTATGTGATTTACAATTCCGGCATCGGTCACAAGCCCATTGCTAATGTGCTACACATCCCACGCAATTATCAGAATGACCTAAACGACTTGATTTGCGTGTATACGCCAAACCAGTATTTTGAAATCGACAACGGCAAGGTTACAAAGTCTGAAAATCACTCCCTCGGAATGCTGCCGATGGTCGAATACAAGCTGAACCCGGAGCGGATGGGGCTGTTTGAACCGGCTATCCCTGTGCTGGATGCCATCAATGATCTTGAAAGCAACCGCCTTGATGGTGTGGCGCAGTTCATCCAGTCCATCATGGTGTTTACCAACTGCCTTGTTGACGAGGATGCGTTGAACAAGGTGAAGGAATTGGGCGCAATGTGCCTGAAATCCACCGCTGGTCTGCCCGCTTCAGTCTCGCAGATTGCGAACGAGCTTGACCAGCAGCAGAGCCAGACCCTGCTTGATTCCATGTTGAACGTGTACCGCAGCCTAACTGCCATGCCTAGTGCCACTGGCAGCGAGAACGCAACGTCCGACAACGTGGGTGCAGTTATCGTCCGCAACGGCTGGAATCACACCGAAGCAAGGGCGCAGCAGTACGAGAATATGTTCAAGTTCTCGGAACGCCAAAGCCTGTCTGTGATGCTGAAAATCTTGCGTGACACGGCTGGTTCTAAGCTGATGGCAAGTGACATCAACATCAAACTGCCACGCCGCCAGTACGATAACCAGCAGAGCAAGGTTCAGATTTTCGCACAGATGATTCAGCAACCGATTGACCCGCAGCTGGCGTTCACTACGCCCGGTCTGTTCCCCGACCCACAGGCTGCTTATGAAATGAGCAAGCCCTTCCTGATTGCCGCTGGCAAGCTGGGCGATGACGGGAAAGCTCCGAAACCGCAGGAACAACAGCCTGAACAAGTTGTTGAAGCCAACAAAACATCGGACGAACAGTCTGACAGTATCAATAAAGAAACAGAGGGCGAATAGCCCTTTGCATATTCCGGCAGGGAAGCCGGGATACAAATTTCGCAGCGTTGCAGGGAAGCAACGGTAAAAAAACGCAGGAGGAAATTAACGATATGAAACTCAATGTGTTGCTTGGTGATGCCTACAAAGATGGCATGACCGCCGATGAAATCATTTCTGCGCTTGAAAAGGTTGCAGACCCTAGCGCAGAGGTCGAGAAGCTACGCAACGCCGTGACGAAAGCCAACGGCGAAGCTGCTGAGTACAAGAAGCAGCTTAAGGCAAAGCGTACCGATGACGAGAATGCTGCACAGGAACAGGCTGACAAGCTGGCAGAGATGCAGAAGCAGATTGAAGCCCTGACTGCCGACAAGGAAAACCTCGTCAAGGAAAAGACCCTTGCATCTTACCGTGAGAAGTTCGTTTCACAGGGTTATGACGCTGAACTGGCTGGCAAGGCTGCGTCTGCACTGGCTGACGGTGACATGGACAAGGTGTTTAAGTTCCAGTCGGAATTTATGACCGCCCACGACACCGCTTACAAGGCTTCTCTGCTGAAGGATATGCCCACACCTCCGGGTGCGGATGGCAAGGGCGGTTCTGACAGTGAGGGCGTGGCGTTTGCTAAGAGCCTTGCACAGCAGAACGCAAATGCTTCTAAGGCATCGAGTGACGCAATGACTGCTTTCCATTAAGGAGGAAAACATGAAGTACACCAATACTCCGGTATCGGCTCCTGAAAGCACTATTCTGGCTGCTGATACCTACGTTGCCATTCCCTTTACTGTCAAGGAGACCAATGCTGTTCCGGCTGGCTATCCTATGGCAAAGACTGGCTTGAAAGCTGCTGCCACCACTGGCACCAGCGCTGCTGATGCGGCTACCGATGCCATTGGCATTCTGCTGCACACTGTTGACCCTGCCGTCAACCCCAATGGCGCACTGCTGATTCAGGGCGTTATTGATGTGGACAAGGCAAAGCTGTCTGGCTTTACCTATTCTGCAAACGATATTGCCGCTCTGAAAAAGGCTGTTCCCGCCGTTTTCTGTCGTACCGATGTTGGCGCAAAGAGCGAGTAAGGAGGACTAAATTATGGCACTGAATCTGAATGAAATCTTCTCCCCTGCTGCGATTGCCGCCTACTGGACGAATGACCCGACCAATGCGCAGCCCTATGCTTCTGATGCTCTGTTCCCTGCCCGTAAGAAGGTCAGCATGGAACTGAAGTGGCTGCGTGGTCACAAGGGCGTTGGCGTTTCGCTGAAGCCTAGCGTGTTCGACACTAAGGCTACGTTCCGTACTCGTCAGGGCATCAAGATGACCGAGACCAGTATGCCGTTCTTCCGTGAGGGCACTCACATTGATGAGGAAGACCGCCGCAAGATTATCGCTGTTCTGGCTACCAATCAGGAGTTTGCGGCAGACGTTATCAATCGTGTCTACGATGATACCGCACAGCTTATTACGGGTGCTCGCATTGTGCCTGAGCGAATGGTGTGGCAGCTTCTGGCTCCTAAGACTGGCAAGCCCGGCATCTCCATCGAATCCAACGGCGTGAGTTACATCTACGATTACGACCCGGACGGCACTTGGCAGCAGTCCAATTACAAGGCTCTGGCTACCAAGGAGAAATGGGATGCTCCTACTACTGCAACCCCCATCGCCACGATGACTACTGCCGCAAACACCGTGCTGGCAAACACTGGTGAGATTATCACCGATGCCTACATGAACACCAACACTTTCCACAAGATGATTGCTGCGGATGAAATCAAGAACCGTTTCCTGACGGTTATGAAAACCGCCACCGCCGTTCTTGTCGATTCCGAGGCACGTTCTGTTGTCGAAAGCGCATCCGGCATCCGCATCCATCTGTACGACAAGATGTTTAAGTCGGAGGAGACCGCTGCTGCTGAAAAGTACCTGCCTGATGGCTATGTCGTGCTGGCTCCTTCTGGCTCTCTGGGCAATATGTACTATGTTGCCACCCCTGAGGAAGCCGACCTGATGGCTGGCATTTCCAACGCACAGGTTTCCGTTGTGAACACTGGCGTTGCTGTTACCACCGAGCAGACCGTGCATCCCGTCAACACCAACATCTACGTCTCTGAAATCGTCCTGCCGTCCTTTGAGCGCATGGACGCTGTGTACTGCATCAAGGCTTACTAAGGCGAAAGGAGGAAAGCAGCATGGGAGACCAGTATTCCGAAGCGGCAGTCAAGCTGGGACAGTACATTGCCCCTGCACTTGACCGTGAAATCACGGACGAGGACTACCCACTCTTCGACCTGCTGCTTGATTTTGCCAAAGACAAGATATTTGCACAGGGCTACCCATTCGGCAACAGGCCGGACGAGTTGCCCTTGCAGTATCAGTCGTTGCAGATACGCATTGCAGCGGAACTGTACAACCATATCGGCGCAAACGGACAGACGAGCTATACCAACAACGGCATTACTCGTGTGTGGGAAAGTTCCGATGTGGCACAGTCCCTGCTAAATGAAGTAGTTCCGAGAGTAGGTGTTATCGGCTGATGTTTAATGGAAGCCCGCTGGATAAACGCCCGCTGTGGTATTCAAACCCGGTTGGCGAGAAAATTCCTGTTGTGGACGAGTGGGGCAACGAGACTGGCGAATCCTCATACGAATCGTGGAGTGCCCCTGCAAAACTGATGCTGAATGTCAGCCCTCCTACTGGTTCTGCGGAAGCAAACCCTTTTGGAGCGTTCACGGATTACAGCTACGTTGTCAGTTCGTCCAGCAAAAAGCGCAATACACCGCTTTATGAAGGCACACACGTCTGGTTTCAGACAGACGTTTCAAAGCCCTTCAATTTCACTGTGGCCAAGGTTGCAGAGCATATCACGGATACGCTGTATGCGCTGAAAGAGGTGGCTGCAAGTGAAAATTAAAGTGAGGTTGAGCGATGCCGGACTTCGTGATGCGGAACGTCAGATACAGGAGTACAAGGCCACCCTGAACAAAAAGGCTAGAGCGCTTGCTTTTCGTCTTTCTTGGCTGGGGCTTGAAGTCGCAAAGATACGTTTTGCTAACGCGCAATACGCTGGTTCCAATGACGTGAAATGCCACATCAACCAAAAAGACAAGACTTGTACCATCGTTGCAGAGGGCAAGGCGGTTGCTTTTATCGAGTTTGGCACTGGCATACATCACAACGGATATGGCGGTGAACTACCGCCCGGTATTGGCGCGCATGGCTCTTACGGCAAAGGGCAAGGCGCAAACCGCAGATGGTACTACTACGGCGAATCCGGCAATGCTGGCACGCCTGTCAAACAGGTGGATGGAAAAGGTCAGTTGAATTACACCGATGGCAACGAACCAGCTATGGCTATGTGGGGAGCTGTTGAGGAAATGGCTTCTCAAGTCGAAGCAACGTGGAGGGAGGTTTGGAATAGTTGATCGATTATCTCAATTCTATCTTCACGGCTGTTGCTAAGGAACTGCGAAAGCAAGTGCCCGGCATCTTCGTTACTGGTGAAATCAATGATAGCAACGTCAAGAAGTTTCCGTGTGTGCAGATAGAGGAAAACAGCAATCTTCCTGTACACATTGATTCTGCTGGTCACAGCAAGTACGCTGCCGTTTCCCTGCGTGTGCGTGTCTACTCCAACAAGAACACCGGGCGCATTGCAGAAGCACGTTCCATCGTTGGAATCGTGGATTCTGTTCTTGAACCGCTTAAATTTTATCGCAAATCGTTTGCCCCGTTGAATGGGCTGTATAACAATTCCGTCTATCGGATTGATTGCAGCTACGGGGCAACAATCGGAGAGGACGGAATGATTTACCGAAACTAAGGAGGTAAACATTCTATGAGTACTGCTATCTCCGGTCTGAACACTACCCTTTACTGTGGCGAAAGCGCAACAACTCTGACGAAGCTGTGCGACATCAAGGATGTGCCCGACCTGATCTCCGACCCGAACCTTCTGGATGCAACCACCCTGTCTGATGGTATGCAGAAACAGATTTTTGGCATCGTTCAAGCTGATACCAAAGCCTTTACCGCCAACTACAACAAGACCGACTACGCCGCCGTCAAGGCTGCTGGTTATGACGATACCTCTGAGAGCAACGTAGACAAGTACTACGCTCTGAAAATGCAGGACGGCTCCGGCTTCACTTGGCAGGGTATGCATCAGGTCGGTCTGTCCGGCTTTGGCGTAGATGAGGTTGTGGAAATGACCATCAATTGCATCTTCCACTCTACCCCGAAGTTCAGCGAGAGCCTGACCATTAATGGCGGCTAATCCGCAAAAATCGAATCAATCAAACTGGGCAGAACTGAACAACGGATTTGGTTCTGCCCCTATTTATAAAGGAGAGCATTTATTATGGCTGCTAAGGTTATCAACTTTCATTCCCCCGATGGCAAGAACACTTACGAGCTGACTTTCACCCGCGAGAGCGCCGAAGCCACTGAACGCAACGGCTTCCAGATTTACGAGTTCTCCAATGGCATCAACCCCATTAAGAACACTTCCGCTCTGTTCTATGGCGCGTTCATTGCCCGCAACAAGAGCATCAACCGAAAGACGGTCGATGATATGTTTGTGCACACTGAGAACAAGGAAGGTCTGATTGCTGCCTTGATGGAGATGTACGCGAATTCTATCAAGGCTCTGATTGCCACCGATGAAGAGGACAAGACCGCAAAAAACGCAACGTGGGAGATTGTGTAACCTCACAGTCTCAAGAACCGGACAGCCGCACAGAGCCATTCTCTGTGTCTAAGCTGTTCCACGATGTAGAAGCCTATTACATCTCTATTGGCATGACCTATGACCAGTTCTGGCAGGATGATGTCTGGCTGGCAAAGGTTTACCGGGACGCGGAAGAATTACGCGCCCGCAGAGCCAATGTTGAAGCGTGGAGAAATGGTTTCTACACGGCATCTGCGCTTTCCTCTACGGTTGGCAATATGTTCCGCAAGAAAGGGTCTAGCCCCATCAAGTATATGGATAGACCGATTCCTCTCACCCAGAAAGAGCAGGACGAGTACGAATACCAACGCGCACTGGAAGCGCAAGAACGCATCAAGAGGGCAATGTTCTCTATGATGAATCAGAAGGACGGTGGTAGCAATGGCTGATGTTGATATTACAAGCTTATCCGTAGAGATTTCTGCGGAATCGCAAGGCGCAGAGCTTAACATTGACAAGCTTGCTACCGCTATTTCCAAACTGCGCACAAAAGGTAGTATAGGCAAGGTATGTTCTAGCCTTGACACTTTAACAAAGTCTATCTCTGCGTTGAAGTCTGCTTCGTCCGGTATGGACGGACTTAGTAGAATCAATGATTTTATGGACAGAATTTCCAATGTGAACCTGTCTGAAAGTGCAAAGGGCATCCGTTCGGTCGCCAGTGCATTAACTAGGATTTCTTCGGTCGATTTGAAAGGCATTGACCTTTCTGGGCTGAAAGGCAAAATGAATAGCCTGCAAAACGGCCTATCGCCGCTTTCCAAAGTTGATGCGTCTGGCCTTAGAAGTGTAAGTAGCGCACTTAATTCCATTGCAAAAATTCCAGATTTTAGCAGCAAGTTGGATTCAAAGACACTGGATGATTTTGCCACTTCTTGCAAGAAAATCACAGATGCTCTTGACCCGCTTGCTTCCAAAATCGAAACAGTGGGAAATTCGTTTGCGAAGTTGCCCTCCAATATCCAAAAGGTTATTGCGGCAACTGACGGTGCTACAAAAGCAAGCAGTAAATCTGCAAAAAGTTATTTGAGCCTTTCCAACCAGCTGAATGGTTTCATGAGGTCTGCGGCAAAGCTGGTCTCGCTGAAAGCAATTGCCACCTATCTTGGCAACGCAGCGGAAAAATTCAATAGCTATTATGAAGCTGCAAACCTGTTCGGCATGTCCATGAAAGGACTGACCGGCGAAGCAAGCACGTTCATCAACAAGATGGAGACCCTGCTTGGCATTGACCCAACCGAAGCCATGAACAACATGGCAACAATTCAGAGTTTGACTACTTCGTTTGGCGTAGCAAGCGACAAGGCGTATGTGCTGTCGAAAAACCTGACGCAGCTTGGCTACGACCTCGCTTCTTTGAAGAATATCCCTGTTGCGGAATCCTTTACGAAGATTCAGGCAGCTATCTCTGGCGAACTTGAACCGATTCGCCGTCTGGGTGTCGATATTTCTAACGCACGGTTGCAGCAGGAACTGCTTAATCTTGGCTATTCGCAGAGCGTTTCTACCTTATCTCAGGCTGATAAGGCTGTTCTGCGTTACATTGCCATCATGAAGCAGACCACCGATGCACAGGGAGACTTCGCCCGCACTCTGTCCAGCCCTGCCAATATGATTCGCATCTTGCAGGCACAGCTGAACAGTCTGGCTCGCGCTGTTGGTTCTTTGCTCTACCCTGCCTTGAAATCTATCCTTCCCCCGCTGATCGCAGCCGTTGAGCTAGTCAAAGAACTAGTCACTGGCATTGCATCCATGATGGGCGTCAAGGTTGAGTTCCCGGACTTTAGCAGCGCAAGCGATGCTGTTGGTGGTGTCACGGATGCGATGGACAATACCACCAAAGCGACCGGCAAGGCAGCAAAGGCGTTCAAGAACTACATCATGGGCTTTGATGAACTGAACGTCATCCAGAAGGATAATGGCTCTTCCGGTGGTTCCGGCTCTGGTGCTGGCGCCGCTGGCAACATCTTAGGCGATGTAGACTTGTCCGGCTACGATATGTTCAAGAACTACGTTGGTTCTTCTGTTGATGAAATCAAGGCAAAACTTGAAAAACTGCTTCCGCTCATCTCTGGAATTGCAGCCGGGTTTGCGACATGGGCAATTAGCAACTCAGTTCTTACCGTCCTTGAGAAAATCAAAGGCGAAGGCTCTTTGATCGAAGCAGTCTTGAAGCTTTGGAAAAACCCGATAATGGCAGCTGCGGTTGCCGTTGGCATTATCGTTGCAAGGTTTGTAAGCCTTTATCAGAACAGCGAGAAATTCCGAAAAGGTCTTGAGCGTGTAAGGGCGCTTGTCTACCTCGCAGCGGAAGGGTTCCGGCAGGGTTGGAACATATCTCTTACCGATGGAAAACTCGGAGAATCCATCGAATATCTGAAAGAATCCCTTTCCAATCTTGGGCAATCTATCCTGAATTTGCTTCCCGAAAGCTGGCAGGAAGGAATTACTTCCGCGTTTGATTCCATTTCAAAAGTTGTGAAGAAGCTCGACCTTGACGTTTGGGATTTAGTTACAACGCTTGCTGGCATCGGACTTATCGTATCCGGCCATCCTGTTGCTGGTCTTGCCGTTATAGGATTTGAAGCTATTTCCGTAGCCGTTCGTGGGCTTGGGAGTGAAAATCAGAAAACCGCCTTTGGAATGGAAACTGACTGGTTCAATTCCTTCAAGTCTATTGGCGAAAGCGTTGCAAACTTTGCAGCTGCTGCCGTTACCGCGATTGGAAACATCATTAACGATATTGCAATCTTTGTTGGTTGGATTAAAAACGGAGTTTCCGAAACAGACCGCTTGGATTTGCAGATGAACGGCAACTTCATTGAAAACTTTGTGATGGGCATTGCCCAAACCATTCATAACATCGGCGTTTTTGTTGGTTGGATCACAAGTGGCGTTGATGAAGCTGACCGGTTGGCAATTGCAGCGAACGGAAATTTTGCAGAAAAGTTCATCCTTCTGATTGCTGACGTTATCAACGGAATTAAAGAAGCCGTGAAGTGGTTCGGAAAACTGATTGAAAAAATCTCGAAGTTCAATCCTGTTAGCGTTGGCAAAAACATCATAGATGGAATCACAAAAGGCATCGTTGGCAAAAAGAGCGTTGCGGATGATGCTGTCAAGGTTGTAACGGACGGAATTCAAGAAGAAGCACAGACTGAACTTGGCATCCACTCCCCTTCCAAAGTTTTCAAGGGCTACGGTGGTTACATCGTAGAAGGTCTCGCCAACGGTATCTCCGCTGCCAAAGACCTTGCGGTGAACGCTATCCAGTCCGTGTCTGACGCGGTAAAGACCATCGGTTCTCAGCTGGCAGATGAAAACTACGGTCTGCGCGATGGTTCTATCAGTCTTTCCGTTGACGCGAGCGGTAAGTCCATGATGGACACCGCAAACGCGCTGAAACGCACGATGCGCACCACCAATGATAGCTTTGGCGGTTGGTTCAAGAAGATGAAAACCGACTTGAGCGACTTCACAGAGGGCATCAACGCTGTTACTAAGGCGGGCAAGGACATCTCCAACGGCTTCAAATCTTCTATTGACGCGCTTACCGCTGCATCGAAGTCTATCCTGAACACGCACGATGGTTTTGTGAGCGCGGTCTCTGATATCCGGTCTTTTGTGAAAAAGAGCGTTGCAGAGACTGAGAACGAGTACCAGTACAACGGCTTCTTTGGTGCTGCCGGTCTTGCCATCCAAAAGGCGTTTGAGGGCGTGTACCTTGTTTTCGGCAAGGTTTCCACTGCTGTCAAGAACGTGTCCGACACCATCGACAGCGTGAAGAACGTTATTACCACCTTTAATAACCTGAAAACCAAAGTTTGCGAGGTCATCGATCAAGTTCCTGCTTTGAAGCAGGCGTATGGTGGGCTGAAATCGTTCTTTAATGACCTGTTCAACAAGGATAGCGGCATTGGCAAAATTGTGTCTGACGGCTTTGACTTCATAAAAACGAAAGCCGGAGACGTAGCAAACTGGTTTAAGGAAAAGCTCAACATTGGAAGTTCCGGCAGCTCTGCTGGTGGCGGTTCGTTAGGAGCTCTCGGAAGTACAGCGGCTTCTGGCGGCGCATTGTCGCATCTTGGTGCATACGGTGGAATAGGCGCTGGTGTTGGCCTTGGCCTTTCTGGTGGCGTCCAGTGGTGGAAAGACATGATAGGAACTTGGAAGGATTCTGACAAGTCTGCTGGAACGAAAGTTCTTGAATCCATAAAGCACACCCTTTGGGATTTGTCCCCAATCGGAGCGCTTGTAAATCTTGGCAAAAGCATTTTCGGTTTTGCAGACGGCGGTTTCCCCGATGCTGGGCAGCTGTTTATTGCCAGAGAAGCCGGTGCAGAGATGGTCGGCTCTATGGGTGGTCACACAGCGGTTGCCAACAATGACCAAATCGTTGAGGGCATCCGCGAAGGTGTTGAAGCTGCAATGGAGCGTCAGAACCAGCTTTTGCGCCGTCAGAACGAGCTGTTGCAGGCTCTGCTTGAGAAGGAAGGAAGTGCAGAGGTCAACGTGTCCAGCTTCTATCAGGCAGTAAACAGAACGAACCAGCGCAACGGCAAAACAATTATCCCGGTAGGTACTTAAAGGAGGGGCATTTATGGAACTTGACCAGTACAATCCGATTCGGAGCGTTGATGGGCAGTATCTTAAATGCCCCTCTTCTTATCAGTGGCGGTTACAGGACATTTCAGCATCCGATGCCGGACGTACAGAGGATAACAAGATGGACAAGAAACGTCTTGGGCAGTGCGTCAAGCTGGAACTTGAATGGAAGTACACTACGATAAAAGAAGCCGCTGCTATCCTGAAAGCATTCAACCCGGAATACATCAACGTTACCTATCTTGACGCAATGGCTGGCGATTGGAAAACCAGCGAGTTCTACGTTGGCGACCGTGCTGTTCCGATGTATAATTCGCGGATGAATCGCTGGGAAGGGATATCTTTTAACATCATCGAAAGGGCTGCACACTGATGGTCAATGTATCGCAAGATATCATAAAATCCTTCAACGAGGGCAACAAACAAACTGCCCTTATTGAGGTTACTGCTGGCAGCAAGACGTTCACCATCACCGATACAGATATCATTCAGGGCGGGTTGAAGATTGACCGGTACTGCGTTACCAACAGCAAAATTGAGGTCGGCTCTGCGGTTGCTTCTGAACTGTCCTTGAAACTGCGAAACTACGATGGCAAGTTCAACGATGTTTCCTTTGAGGGAGCTGTCCTGAACGTAAAAATCGGTATCCATGCAGCCAACACCTCTGAACTGGGTAAGTTCATTCTTGGCAAGTCCGTTCTTGGCTTTGCAAAAGGTCTTGGAAACTTTATTCTCGGCACTGGTCGACTTGGTGATTACAGTGTAGACACGGAAGTATACTGGGTTCCTTGCGGGCTGTTTATTGTTGATACCCCGCCCCGCAAGCTAAGCACTATAAGCATCTCCGCGTTGGACTACATGGTCTTGTTTGACCGTGAGGTGAACGCTTCCGCGCTCTCCTTCCCTGTCCATGTTGACGCGCTTATTCAGAAAATCTGCTCCATCTGCAATGTCACGCTTGCAACGGACGTTTCGGTGCTGCCGAACCACTATTTTAGCATCGGCGGTCTGCCGGATACTAACCAGAAACTGACATACCGCCAGCTTTTGCAATGGTGTGCGCAGCTTACCGGCACTTGCGCGTTCATGGATGGCAGTGGACGGCTTGTGCTGAAATGGTATGAGCAGACCGGCGTTACCATTACCGCAAGTGAGCGCTATTCCAGTGATATGTTGGAGAATGACATCACCATCACTGGCTTCACTTGTGACGATGGCAAGGGCAACACATACCTGTCTGGCACAGCAGATTACACGCTTGACCTAAGTGACTGCGGCTTCCTGACCAACGCCTACGAGGGTGTCTTGAAGGAATTGCAAGCTGCACGCGGAGGGTTTGCCTACCGCCCATACAGCGCCACTATCAAGTCTGCACCGTATTTGTTCCCGCTGGACATGATACGCTACAAGGACAAAGACGACGTTGTGCATGATACCATTGTCACCAACGTTACGCTTGCTTTGAACTGCAACACAGCGATTTCCGGTGCGGGCGAGACGGTCACAAGTTTTTCTTACGCGCAGTCCACAAGCGGCGTTACGAGCCAACAGGCTGCGACCGACAGAGCGAACCTTGAAAAGATAAACCAGACTGCTACGCAGACTAACCAGAACAAGCAGGACTTGACGCAGTTCAAGACACAGTATTCTTCTGATTTCAAAAAGACGCAAGCTGAAATTGAATCCCGCGTCACGAAGGAAACGTACCAGACTGACATGGCTGGCGTTTCTACGCGCATCGGTGCAGCGGAAACAAAGATTTCTCAGAACGCTGATGCTATTATTCTTCGTGCAACAAAAGAAGAGCTTTATAGCATGATAACGTTTACTCCTGAAAATGGGTTGGTCGTCACTCGTAGCGGCTGGGAAGGCAAAGTTCAAATCACCGGTCAAAACGTACAAGTCGTTCGCGGAAACAATAAAGTTATTATAAACAACAATGGCATAGACATAACGAATGCCTATGGAAGTGTTTCTATATACAGCGGTGGCATATCTTTTCACGGCATTCGCAACAGTAAGATTTTTGAATGGCCTTATGAAAAAGATTCTTATGGCAACCCGATAGGCGAATTCGCTGCGCAAACTACAAAAATCGATCTTTCGTCCTACTCGTCTGTAATGCTGGTCTATGACACGCATAAAGATGGAACATGGTTTTCAGGTGGCGGCGGTGCTGGTAGACTTACGGTCGTTCTTCCTGTTAATGGGCAAACGTACTCTTATGCTTATCCGTGGAATACGGTACACTGGCGAAAGGTAACAGTATCATATAATGGTATCACTTTTGGAAATGGAAACGAGAGAACGTCCGACTATAAAAATAACGTTATAACTGGCGTGATACATTTGGAAGTTCCTATTTCTGATGGTGTTAATAAAAACGATAAGGTTTGCCGCCCGTTGGAACTATACGGTTTTATGTGAGGTGGATATCATGGAACATTTCAAATTCAAGTGCAAAGTCGGATTGGATGGTCGATTGTATGGCGGCGGGTGGTGCCACGAAAGCGTTATTCCAAACCCTCTTCCGCCCGATGAGATTCTGTTTGATGACTTGTCAGGAATGACAGAAGGGTTTTATACAGCTTATTTGTGGGATGGAATCAACTTGATATACAGTCCCGTACCAAAAGTCGATGAGCCTGTTGATACTGAAACAGAAACGGCTTTTACGAAAACCAACGAAAATGAAGAGGAGGTGACATATCAATGAGCTATCAGAAGCAGAACTTTGCAAACGGCGAAGTGCTTACCGCTTCGCAGCTGAATCACATCGAGCAGGGCATTGTGGATTTGGAGAACAATTCAAGCACGGAATTTGCTGGCAAAGCAGATAAATCAGAAGTGCAAGCGAACGCGAAAAGCATTTCTGCTGAAACTGCCCGCGCACAAGCATCTGAAAGCGCCCTATTAACTAAAATCACGGAGGAAGCTACCCGCGCAAAGGCAGCAGAGCAGGCGAACACGAATGGAATTGCCGCTGAAGCATCCCGCGCCAAGGGCGAGGAGCAACGTTTGAACACCGCCATCACCGCCGAAACCACCCGCGCGGAGCGGGCAGAACAGGCGCTGGATACGCGCACCGCAGCCCTCGAATCCTGCGGATTTGTCGTGGTTGACGGCAAAGTCTGCATGAAATATGTTAAATCCTGAAAGGAGCAAAACACATGGCTGAAACTATGGTAACCGATCCGGTCTATCTGGATCAGACCGCAAAAGACAACGGCAAAAAGCTTGACCAGATGACCGCCGCCCTGCTGGGTATGTCCAGCTCGCTGGGCGTGATCGCGCGGGCACAGACCGGCGTGGTGGAGGAGATGGACTATAACGGCATCAAGGCCGTGGTGGCTGCCGGTAACGCACCGGCGGTTTTCCCGGTGAGCACCCAGCTTGTCAACACCTACACCGGCAAGGACGGCAAAGTCTACGACTGCCCGTGGGACGTGGTAAAGACGGACGATATCGCCGAGGGTGAGACCGGCACCACCGCACCCGCAATGGTGCTGCAGATGCACTACGCATCTCTGGAAGATATCCAGTTTTCCGCGTATCAGGCGTTTTTCGTTGTGCCCGAGGCCGGTCTGGTGGCTGGTACTTACAACGTCAAGATGGGTCTTGACTGGGGCACGAATGTAAAAAACGGCACCGTCTACCAGTTTACCCTGACCAAGAACGCCCCTGCAGGCGCACGTTTGACCGGCTTCTACAATGCACCGGATACCGCACCTACCAGCTGGAAGGTCTACGTCTACAAAGACCAGAACAAGAGCGAGCTGCTGGAAACCTGCAACGTCTCTGCTGGCAGCGCTGGCACGAACCTCGGCACGTTCCTCGCAAAGCCCAACGGCAACCTGAACGGCTTGCATCCCGTTGGCTACGGCGACAGCCGGTGGCATAAGTCTGCTTACCGCCAGTACCTCAACAGCGATGCAGCTGCCGGTGGGTGGTGGACTCCGCAGGATGAATGGGATATGAAGCCCGATCAGGCAGACACCGTGCCCGGCTTCCTTGCGGGCTTCTCTGATGACTTCAAGGCCGCCCTGACCCGCGTGAAGGTCGTGACCTACGGCAACACCGTCACCGATGACGGCAGCGCTGTGGTGACCTATGACAAGATTTTCCTGCCCTCCCTGCAGGAGATCTACTGCTCGCCGCAGGTGTCCGGTGAGGGCACCTACTGGCCGTATTGGAAGGAGCGCACCGGCGCAAAGACCCCGCAGGCTCTGTGGCAGACCTATCCGCTGCGCATCACCCGCGATCTGGCACAGCGTACTGTGGGCCGCATTGTGCGGCTGCGCTCTGCGTCTCGTGGCAACGGCGGCTATGCCTTCTACGTGCACTCCAGCGGCACCGTCTACACCTGGGGCGCGGTCAACGCCAATCGCTGCGCCCCGGCTTGCGAAATGACCAATCTTGTTAAATAATCACCGGGCAATCCCTTGCCCGGTGAGAAAGTGAGTGCTATCCCATGGCAATGCGCAAAGACCAGATACCGGACAATAAATTCACGCTGCCGCTTGACGCGCGTGAGCTGGCACTGTATACCAGACAGATCACCAAAAACGCGAAAGTGTTTGACCTCGGGATTGACGCAAGTCTTCCCGGCCAGCTACGCGCTACGGCAGACCGGATATTTTTTGATATCTTCGGAGCAAACGACCTCCGGCTGGACAAGCCGAACGAAAGAGAGGAGCGCTTTAAGCTTCAAAGGCACGCCGTCCGGCTGTGCACCGTCATTTTGGCGGAGATAGACATGGCAAAAGCCAGCTATCACCTTTCTGGCAAACGGTGCTCTTTCTGGGGCAACACTGTGCGCGATATCCGGCAGCGTTGCCGGGACTGGCACGAGAGTGATGCAAAGCGTGCAAAAGCGCTTTGACATAAAAATGGCTGTAGGCTAATGGGCCGCAATGTGCGGCTGCGCTCTGCGAATCGTGGCAACGGCAACAATGCCTTCAACGTGAACTCCAGCGGCAACGTCAACAACTGGAACGCGATCAACGCGAATCGCTGCGCCCCGGATTGGACGGCAGCACGCCCACAAAAGCCCCTGCATAGCAGAGGCCGGGCAAAAACTGCCGTGCAAGGAGCCGAGTGCCATGTCTGTCCTCTGGCAGACGAACAATATCAGCCGGACGTGGCCACCCTGCGGGGTGTTGACCGCTATCACCCGGCAGATCCTTGCGAGGAGAGCTGAAAAAATCAGTGCAAGAAGAAGAAATAATAATCGGGTTCGATGCCCTGTATAATTCCGAGGGCAAGTGCGCCAAAGGCGTGTGCCGCAAGGCAAGCGTTGGACGGTTTCACCTGTTTCGGATGGACGAGATCCTGAAACTCCAAAAGGAGCTCGCGACAGGTACATACAAGGCACGGCCAACAATCAAAGTTAGAATCACCTATCCCAAGCCCCGCACAGCGGTTGCGAATGGCTTTCGGGATAGGGTATACCAGCGCTCTCTCAACGACAATGCTGTTTATCCAGCAATGACACGGAGTTTCATCCGGCAAAACGCGGCCTGTCAGACCGGCAAAGGTACCGACTGGGCGCGCAAGCAGGTCAAGCTCATGATGGAGCGCGAATACCGGCAACACGGCGCTGATGGCTATGTGCTGTTGGTAGATATCCGGCACTATTACGACACGATGCCCCATGACGTGGCAAACCGCTGCTTTGAGCGGCATCTGCCGCCAAGTGTGCATAACCGCGTGCGTGAGGTGCTGGATCGTCAATATACCGGCGAGGCCGGTTATAATCCGGGCAGCCAGATGGTGCAGCTTGCCGGGATCTCGGTGCCCGACCCCATAGATCACTACATCAAGGAGCGCCTGCGGGCGAAAAAGTACGTCCGTTTTATGGATGATAGCCTCATCATCCACCACGACAAGGCACGGCTTGAGGAGTGGCGGGAGGCGATCCGCGCCCGGTACGCTGCCGATGGCATGGAGCTGCACCCGACCAAGACCAAGATCGTCAGGCTAAAGGATGGATTCCGTTTTCTAGGTTTCATCTACCGCTTGACCCCGGCGGGCAAGGTCGTTATGACCGTTGACCCGCAGAACGTCAAGGCCGAGCGCAAGCGCCTGTTTCGGCTTGCCCAGCTCATCAAGGCAGGAGAGAAACCGGCATCTGCCCTGTATGAGCAGTATGGATCATGGAAAGCCCATGCCGCTAAAGGCAACTCCAAAAAGCTGCTGCAGCGCATGGATCAATATGTTAAAACTCTGCTGGAGGGGATAACGACATGAAAATTGTTCGCAACACTGGCGGCATCAAGACCGCCGCCGAAAACGAGAACCGGGACGCGGATTTGGCACAGATCTCGTCTATGGTGGATTTCCTGTGCATTCTGGCCGATGTGCCCATTGAGGACGAGGCCGCAGACAAGGAGGGCATGAGCCATGAGTGATAAGCACAGCGCGATCTTTGGCAAAGCGAAAGACGAGTACGAGGCAGGCCGCTGGTCTAAGGCTATGCTGCGCATCCTTGTGCAGCGCAAGCCCCAGCGCCTGACCGTAGAAGAGTACGAAGAGATCACCGGCGAAAAGTATTAAGGAGCAGAACATGAGACCTATCATGGACGTTTCCCGCTGGCAGGGCAACATCGACTGGGGCAAGGTCAAGGCAAGCGGCCTTGTCTCCGGTGTGATGCTGCGGGCGCTGGGCAACAGCGCGAAAGACGCGCCCAGCAAGCCGTACATCGACCCCACCTTTGAGCGCAACTATCGCGAGTGCCAGCGGCTGGGCATCCCCTGCGGCGTGTACTACTACTGCAAGGCAACCGGTACGGAAGAGGCTGACGCAGAGCTTGCCCTGCTGCGCAAGGTGCTGACCGGCAAGACAGTGCAGCTGCCGGTGGCGGTTGACATTGAGGACAAGTATGTGCAAGCGCCGCTCGACAAGCAGACCCTGACGGACATTGCCGCCCATGCGCTTGCCACGGTGGAGCGCTGGGGCTTTTACGCCATGCTATACACCGGGCTTTACTTTGGCCGTGATAACCTGTACATGACCGGCGCTGCGCTCAAGCCTTATGACGTGTGGCTGGCAGCATACCGCAGCAAAAAGCCTGAACCGGGCTGGTCGTTCGGCTTGTGGCAGTACACCAGCAAGGGCAAGATTCCCGGTGTTGTGGACGCGATACCGGGCAAGATTTCCGGCGTGGACTTGTCTGTGCCCTACAAGGACTATGCCAAAATTATCGCAAAGAAGGGTTTGACCCGTCTTCGGGAGGGCAAATGACCGAAAAAGAAGCTTTGCTGTGGGTGCTGGGCATCTTGGGCAGCCTGTGCGCCGCTGCCATCACGATCGACAAGGTGCTGGAAATCATCCATAAGTACGTCAAGAAGGCACAGGAGCCGGACAACGCGCAGAACAAGCGGCTGGATGAGCTGGACAAGCGCATCGGCACCTTGGAACAGGGGCAGCTCCAGCATACACAAGCCCTTGCAAGAGACCTCCGGCGATTCGACGGCATTGACGAAGAAATGCGACTTGTCCTCGTTGGCGTGCAGAACCTTTTGGACGCGCAACTATCCGGCAACAATCGGGAAAGTATGCTAAAAAGCAAGACCGACATTAACAATTACCTGCTGAAAGGAGTAACCAATCATGGAAGCAATCCTTAACACCATTCTTACCCCGCTGCCCGCATGGCTGGCGCTTGTACTCATTGTTGTGGGTGCTGTGTCGCTTGCGCTGGGGCTTATCCGTCTGGGCTACGGTGCCGCGGTCAAGACGCTTGTGCTTGACCTGATCGAACAGGCAGAACATGAGATTCAGGGCACCAAGCGCGGCGCAGAGCGCAAGGCGTGGTGCGTCAAGATGCTGCGCCACTACCTGAACAACAGCCGGTGGGGCAGGCTGGTCAGCTGGGCAATCACCGAAGAGACCATGAGCAAAGTGATTCAGTTTTTCTTTGACCGGGCAAGAGCAGCCCTGCAAAAGCAGTAAGGAACGCACCGTGGAAATAAAAAACTTTTTGGTTGCAGAATTTATTTCTATTTTTGCACAGCTTTTGCTATTTACGCCCTTCTTTTTTATATGGAAAAGCGATTGCAAATCTATTGGAAAAGAAAATCTTGCGGTTCCCCTCAAAACCCGGTTTTTATACTGGTGCATTTTCTTCCCATTCTGGGCTATCCCGCTTATTTCTCGCTGAAAGGAGTATATCATGGCAAGCACTACATACCGCCATCTCGGTGACGCCACCGGGATGTACGCCGCACAAGAGCAATTTCGTGGCATCACGAAACTGGTGACAAAACGTCACCAGTTTGCCGTCATTGGCAGTATGGTGCGCAACGCCGGACAGCTGCCGCAGCCCTTCTGGCTCGGTTCTGCCTGTGGCGGCGGCTCGTGTAGTGCTGCCCGCTGCGCTGCAAGGACTTGACCGACAGAGGATGATCGCCGCCATCAAAAGCGCACCGCTTGGGAGGGTTGACCGTAAGATAGCCTTACTACGGTACGTTGAGCGGCTCCCGCTGCCGGACATTGCAGCGCAGACACATTACAGCCGGACGGCGGTAGGCTACCGGCTGAAAGTTATTGATGAAAAGCTAGACGAAAGGAGCTCACCGTGAACCTCGAAAATGTTCCGACCGCCAATCTTATTACAGAGCTTCGCAAACGCGAGGGCGTGGAAACGACTGTTGTCGAGCCCTATCAGGACGCAGCGGTCAGCGTCAACGGCCCCGCACTGGTTCTTGTCGTAACAGATTGATTGTGGTAAAATAACATCAACAAATCCACCCGGCCTCTCGAAGAAGCACAAGAGGGCGGATATCTGAAATCCCCTGCTTTGCCGAAGCCCTGCGTGCCACGCGGGGTACTTTGTAGGCAAAGTGTGGGATTTTGTTTTATTTGCACTAGTTTTGTCGAAACCCTTGCCTTGCAAGCAGAAACGTGATATTTTAGTTTTGCTTCCAATGCGAAGTCCTTTAATAGTTAAGCGCTCATGCGGTTTTTCCGTGTGGGCGCTTTTCTTTTTTGTCCTTCGTTGTACCTTCGTTGTCCTTTGTTTTTTGCCGATGCGGTACACTGAGAGCACAAGGAGGGATGTTTTATGAGCTATTATCCGACACCCGGAACACCCTACGTTCCGCAGCAGCCTGTCAATCCTTACGGCGGCATGGGCGCAGTCGGGCTTGCCACTCCCCTGCCGAACACACAGATGCAACAGGCACAGCCGCAGCGTCCGCAGCCGATGAATGGGCAGCAGCCTGTTCAGCAGTCGGCACAGGACGGAGGTTGGTTACTCGGCAGACCTGTTTCCAGCAGGGAAGAATTTCTGGCTATACCGTCAGACCTGTACGGCAGACCGACCTATTGCCCGGACTTGCGCAGTGGCGTGATCTACTGCAAGCGGCTCAACCCGGACACCTGTGAATCCTATGTACAAGAGTTTTACAGCCCGGAAGCATGGCGACAGATGCAAGCACAACAGGCGCAGCAGACCGCTGCACCGACACAGCAGTATGTGCCTATTGAGCAGTACAATGCCCTTGTCCACCGACTGGATGAACTGGAAAAATGGCAGAAGAGCTTTTCTAAGCCCGCTACCGCAGCGAAGAAAGGAGAATAAGCGATGCCCTCTCCATTTGATATGATTACTCACAGCCCTATCATGCAGCTTGCAAATCTGGCTCGTGCCGGGCAAAACCCGATGGGGCTTATCCAGCAGTTGGGTGGGCAGAGCGCACCCATCATGCAGGGGCTGAACCTGATTCAGGGAAAGAACGAATCACAGCTCCGGACGATGGCGCAGAACCTCGCCAAAGAGCGCGGCATCGACCTGAACCAGCTGGCAAGCGTCCTGAATTTGACGCTTCCGAAGTGAGGAGGCTTTACAATGGATGATTTTGAAAACAGCCATCCAGAAAAAGATTTTGACATCAACAATCTGTGTGGCAATGACAAAATATGGATTCCTTTAATGCTCGGATTGATTTTCGGCGCTGTCAGCAAAACGTGGGACGACCCGAAAGATAAAAAAGACAATCCTCCAAGCTGACTTAACAATCCCCAAATAATCATCCCTCTAAGCGAAACGCTTCTCAGTTTTTGCGGACTTGACAAAAACCGCATTTGTTTGGCTTCGCCCATCGCATACGGCGGTGGGATAGCATAACGCAAAACTGAAAGGAGTTTTGTTATGGACGATTTTGCAACTGGCTATCTGGCTGGGCAGGACGGCGGCAATAACAACAGCGGATTCTTCGGCAACGAAGGTCTGTGGGCGGTTATCATCCTCGCCATCATCTTCGGCTGGGGCGCAAACGGCTATGGCCGCAACGGCGGCGACAACGGCATGAACGCCTACATCCCCTATCTGGTCGGCACCGGAGCAAGCGGTCAGGGCGGTGCGGACACCCGCGCAGCTCTGTCTGAGGGCTTCTACCAGCAGGACACCTCCCGCTCTCTGGCGGGTATCCAGAGCGGTATCTGCTCTCTGGGCTATGACCAGCTGGCGCAGATCAATGGCATCAACGCCAACATTGCGAACGGCTTTGCTGGCGTGAACAGCGCCATCTGTCAGCTTGGCTACCAGAACGCACAGCTCGTGAACGGTCTGGAACGCAGCGTGTCCAATGGCGACAACGCCATCAACCTTGCCATCATGCAGGAGGGCAACGCACGGCAGGCTGGCCAGACCGCACTTGCCACGCAGCTGGCATCTTGCTGCTGCGAGAACAAGCAGCTGATCGGCGACCTGAAGTACACCATCGCAACGGAGGACTGCGCTACCCGTCAGGCTATCGCAGACAACGCCCGCGCAGTTATCGACAACTGCAACGCCAACTTCCGCAGCATGATGGACTACTTCACGCAGGATAAGATCGCCACTCTGACCGCTGAGAACCAGAACCTCAAGTTCGCCGCTTCTCAGGATCGTCAGAATGCGCTTCTGACCACCGTGATGTCCCAGCAGACTGATACCATCCTGAACCGGGTCAACCCTCGTCCGATTCCCGCTTATCAGGTGGCAAACCCTAACGTGGGCGTGAACTGCTGCGGCTGCTGCTAACCAACACACTCCCCGATAACACCGGGTGAACCATCGGGGCAGGGGTAAGACACCTCTGCCCCTGATTTTTTAGGAGGAAAACATTATGGCTTGCAAAACAAGCTGCAAACTCTGCTCTCACTTGGTCATCAGTCAGGCGGTCACGTTCGCCAACGATACGCTGACCATCAATATCCCTGCTGGCGCATACCAGAACGGAGAGAAGTATTGCATCGTGGTTGCCCAGAGCATCCCGGACACGACCACCATCAACGCCCCTGTTGTCATTACCATCGGCGCAGGTACGACCGCATACCCTCTGACCGACTGCAACTGCGCTCAGGCAACCGCTGAGAGCATCCACACCCGCACCCGCTATGCTACTCGTGTGGCAACGTCTGCGACCGGCACCGGCACGTTCAAATATCTTGGCTGCTTCTGCCGCTCACACGCTGGCGCGCCCGCGTCCATTTCTTGAGGAGGTATAGATTATGGGCAAGACTAATTTTCGCCGCATGATGATGCTCCGTGACCACGACAAAGACCGTGAGCCAGAACGTGACCGCCTTGAGGAAGAGCGTGACCGCAGGGAGCGTGAGATGGAACGCCGTCTGCGTAAGCTTGAAGGTGGCAACGACCGCTATCCCTATTATCCGCAGGAGGAGAACCGCTACATTGACCCATACCCCATCCCCCGCTACCCTGACGTAGAGTATGGACGCAAGATGCCGCAAATCGGCTTCTCACAAAACGGCGACTGGGATAAGCGGTCGGGACAGTACGAACGTGGCGGCGCAGACAGCCGCTCCATCAAGATGCCACGCCAGCACCTCACCCACGATGAAGCGGAGGAATGGTGCGACAGCATGGTGAACGCTGATGGCACGAAAGGCTGTCACTGGACGCTGGAACAGACACAGGATGTTGCCAAGCAGCGCAATATCACCTGCGACCCAAACGATTTCTGGGCAGTCATGAACATGATGTACTCGGATTATTGTCAGGTCGCAAAGCGTCAGTCCGTTGACACTCCGGGCTTCTACGCTGACATGGCAAAGGCGTTCCTCGAAGACGCAGATGCCGCAGATGGCAAGGCATATCTCTACTGGGATTGCATTGCTGATAAGTAAAGCAGAACCCCTGTGCGGTCATTACGACTACACAGGGGTTTACTATTGAAAAAGCTAGGTGGGGTGACGATTCCCACATCTCCTAACGATGGGCGATAGCTGCCTGTTCTATCCTCTAGCGTTTTCCTTATTCCCAAAGTACAGATTTTGCTTTTATATCAAATAATTCTTGCGGATGGAATACAAGGCTCTTGTCGAGTTCCACAACGCCAACGATGGAGAATTTGCCGGGAACTTCTCGTTCGATTTTCGCTTTTGCTTCTTCTTTGCTGTTTGCAAATAACACGAACGGAGCTTGAAAGTGTCTGCATTTTTTGTCATCATCGTACTGGATTTTGACCCAATAGAAATTTTCCATATATTGCTCCTTTGCTATCTCAATATTTTACAGGCGGTTCAGGCAACGGCATCCAGTATGTAATATTGTGAGGTTTTCCGTTTTTATCTCGCCATTCACCAAAGTCTTGCTCATATCCAACAATGTCAACATCAAATTCGTCTGGGCTAA
>ENA-OROL01000280-OROL01000280.1-human-gut-metagenome-genome-assembly--contig:-NODE-280-length-55224-cov-42.736809_pt1 | contig 55224 bp, 68 predicted proteins | sample MGYA00242128_ERZ509048 | MGnify/ENA primary metagenome ERZ509048 (study PRJEB26280, sample SAMEA2338750) | human gut metagenome | biome: human gut; feature: human-associated habitat; material: faeces...
TTTTTTTTGACGATAAAAACATCGTATATTATGGGATAAATACCTAATAAATATTGTAGGAGGAAAGATATGATTCTTGGTATAATACTCTTAGTCATGGGAGTATATTTGATAGTATCTAACGGACAAAAATAAAAAAGGTAAACCGAAAAGGCACTCACTTGAAATACAGTGGGTGTTCCTTTTTGACGAAAAAAACATAGTATATTATGGAGTAAATATATGATATAGTTTTATTATGAAAGGAGGAAACTTATGTAATAAAATAAAGTTTCATATTTTAATTTTCCTTTGGGCACTCACTTGAAATACAGTGGGTGTTCCTTTTTGACGAAAAAAACATGTACTATTATGGGATAAAATCCTAATAATATTTTTATAACTTGGAGGAAACAGTTATGGCAACTTTAATTATTATCGGACTTGTATGTTCTTTTGCTGGAGGCGTGCTAAGCGCAATAGGAAACAAAAAACAACAACGTAAGATGATAAAAGAGGAAGTTAGACGAATTTACATTCATGGTGTAAAGAAAAAATAAGGATTATCAAAACCAAAGGCACTCACTTGAAATACAGTGGGTGTTCTTGTTTGACAAGAAAAACAGGTCGTTTTATGGGATAAATACCAAAATTATATTTTTATTGGAGGATTATTATGTTCACCGGAGCATGGAAAGCGCTTGTGGAAATTATTTATAATAACACAGGAAGTTTGTTTGTAGGCGTATATCTGTACGCGTTACTAACATTGATGGAGATATTTTCATTAAGCGTTATAATTATGCATATCGCTGAAAAAATAAGAACAAGAAAAAGAAAAAGATAAGGTGTTAACCATGAGCGCACTCACTTGAAATACAGTGGGTGTTTCATTTTAACGTGAAAAACATGTACTGTTATGGGAATTATTTCCTAATTTATATTTGGAGGATTTATGTTATGAACGACGAAAAGACGAAGAAACAATATGAGGAATGCATCACCGCAAATATATTGGTGATTCAGAATCTGTGGAGTATGAGAAACTCCGCGCAGATTCTAGATAATCAATATAGGGACATCCTCAGTCTATTAACTGACGTTTCGTATGGTCTGAGTGAAATAATTACAAACCAGACGAATATCAACTAAGAAGTTTAAAACCCAAAACGGGGCACTCACTTGAAATACAGTGGGTGTTCTTGTTTTACCAGAAAAACATGTTGTTTTATGGGATAAATACCAAAATTATATTTTTGGAGGAGTTTATGAAGAAAAAAACGAATTTTCAGGCTCTCAAAGCGGAGGAGCGAAGACTATTGACCGAGCTTAATAAGCTTGACGTAAACGACGACAAATATGACAAAATACTAACTAGACTAATAAGGATTAGAGAGGCAATAATTAAATCGACCGACGCTTATACAAAGCGTAGAGAGATTGTTTCGTCACTCGTCCCTATAGGGGTGAGTACGTTTGTATTTTTGCTGTCGCTGTTCGTCGAATACAGCGGTGATAGTATGTTCACTTCGGAAGCAGCAAAGAGTTTGTTTAAGAAGTTGACGAAGTAACATTCAAAGAAAAATAAGATTGGAGGTAAAATAGAACAGATTAAACAGTCTGTTCTATTGTTTCAAAAGTGAATAACAGGTTAAAATCTAACATTTTAATTGGAGCTGGAATCGGTGGATTGATATTTTCTGGAATCCAGCTTTTCAACATTGGCAAAAAGCACGCTAATTTGTATTCTGATAAGTTGATTTCCAGAAAAGAAAAAATAAAGAGCACATGGAAGAGCTATATTCCTGTCGCGATTAATGTTGTTACGTCGTCAGGAGCGATAATCGCAGGTGCTATTGGATTAAATAATTCAATCGTAGCTACGTCTACGCTGGTTGGAGTGACACAGAATGCGCTCTCTAGTTATAAATCTGCGGTTGCAGACACGGTTTCTAACGAAGTTAAGGACACGATACAAGAGAAAGCTAATAAGAAATCTATGGATTCCAATGATTCAACGCCTTCGCCTAATGACATACGCCAGATGGATGAGATGATGTGCTATGACTCGTATTCTGGAAGATATTTTTATTCGAATATCTTAAGTCTCGAACGAGCTATTAATAGTGTAAATAGAGACATAATGAATTATGATGCGTGTTCATTAAATGAGTTCTATGCGTATCTAGATAAAGATGGTTCAGATATTGGAGATATAGTCGGCTGGACGTCCAAGGAGTATGGACGTTCTGGTGATGGTCTTGATATTGTGTATCATTACGAAAAGTCAAAGCACGGGTATCCGGTGCTGGTATTTTCATATAGTAGCGACCCTGTATACAATTTTAACAATTCTTATTAATCTGGAGGCATAATCATATGAGTAGGAATGTGGAACTGATGAGGGAAATACGACTGTGGACAACCAACATAATTATCCCGGTCGGTATCGCAGCGTTTATCATCATAAAACGGAATCCTGCAAAGTGGACGTCGTTTAAAAATTCTGTAAAGAACAAATTTAAAAAAGTTAAAGATGAGGTGTCAAAATGAGTTTCAGCGAATTTTTTAAAAAAAATGGGAATTATATTCTTAGTGCTTTGAGCGTTGTAGGAACGGTAGCGTCTATCGTACTTACGGCTAAAATAACTCCAAAAGCTGTACAACGAAAAGAAGAGTTGAAAAAACAGAAGGGAGACGATTTCACAAAAAAAGATGCTGTTATTAGTGACGTCAAATCGTATGCTCCTGTAATAGCTACTGGAATAGGTACAGTAGCTAGCATCATTGGAAATACAATTCTGTCCAACAGACAACAGGCGTCTTTGATTGGATTGTACACGTTTGCGAATGCATCCTACAGTAAATACAAAGACAAAATCAATTCTGCGTTGGAAAAGGCAGGACTTAAGGATAAAATTGAGGAAGACATCGCTAGACAAGATGTAAAAGATATGGGTTTAACTATATCTGATGATAACCCTGATACTATACTTGTCTATGACATGTTTACTTTATCATACATGGAGACTACGATGGATGAACTCCTGACAGCTGAGCATTATGTAAATGAAGTTGTACGAAAACGTGGAAGGTGTTCAGTTATAGATTTTTATAGACAATTGGACATGGACATTGTACTTAAGAACTATTATGACGACGAATATCCTATAAGTATGCAATCTTTGTGGTGGATTGACGAAGAAGTGCATTTTTGGCATCGTAGAGCTTGTATAGACGAGAATTTTTACGTCTTGATGTTGTCGTTTGAAGAACCGCAATTGCTGTAAGGAGAATCGATAATGCTGACTATAGATAAAGTGAGCGTTTACGGTTTCGAAGAGTCGATACGAGGGATGCGTAACCCAATGAATTCTTGGGACAAATCAGATAGTGGGTATAATAATATCCCTCGTATTGACGCTATGATAGACGAAACTGAGCTCCATGTTGAACCTGCAGACCATGTATATTTTCTAGGGTACAATGACACAACTTTGATGAATCAACTTGTCAAGGCTGGACCGTCGCACAGAAAATTTATGAGAATGATAGTTGTTTATATGGATATTTGCGCACCACTATATTGGTGGAAAGAGTTCGACACATATAAAGTTGGAACTGTAAGTAATTCGTGCTCAACTATGCATAAGATAACAGCTAAAAAATTCGTGCGAGAAGATTTTAGCGCTGATATGTTAACTGATTTCAATTGTCTAGACAATATAATCGATTATTTAAACAAGAATCGCGATTTATATTTAAAAACAATGGATAAAAAATATTGGTGGCAGATTATACAGACACTACCTAGTTCGTATAATCAAAAACGAACCGTGATGCTTAGTTACGAGGCATTACACAAGATGTATAATGAGCGAAAGTCTCATAAATTGTACGAATGGATTAGTTTTTGTAAAAAAATACGTGAGCTACCTAACAGTTGGCTTATAACAGGAGGAAGATTTGAAAATGAACGTGTTTAACGCTTTAGGAACAATCTGTGATATGATAGGCGGATTTCTTATCGCAAGATATTTGGAAAACGATATGAAAAAAGAAATATCGGCAGAAATAAAAAAGTACGAGACAAGCACAAACTGACGAGAAAAACAAACGCTATTATGGGATACTACCAAAAAATTAAAACTTGGAGGATACTATGATAGTAGGGCTTATTATTGGAATAATTTGTGTTATATCAATTAAGAATGCTGTACGCAAGCAGAAAGATAAAGACGAAGCGGAAGCATTGAGACACACGTATACACATCCTATCCATAGAAGTATACATCATAATATACATGATAGGTAAAATAGGTAAGTAGAAAGCAAGAGGGTCATCAATAAAACGATGGCCTTTTTGTTTTATTTTTTGACGAGAAAAACAAATACTATTATGGGATACTTCCCAATTTTTAAATTTAAAGGAGATTTTTATTATGAACGAACTCAACGAAAACGTAACTCACGTAACTAACGCGGTTGAAAATGCGGTAACCAACACCGTTGGTGCAACTGATATTACTGAAACAGTAGTATCATCAGCGAAAAACTTAACGCTTGGAGGAATAGGAATAGGAATTGGTGCATCTGCAGCAATCGGCGGTCTTATTTACGGCGGAATTAAGCTGTATAAGCTGCTGGACAGAAAAATCAAGGAGCACAAAAACAGAAAAAAGGTTGTTGACATCAACGACTGTGATGTGATTGATTGTGACGGAGAAGAAGTTAAATAAAACTCAATACGATTAAAAAAAGGAGGTATGTAAAGGGGATTGTGATTAAAAACACAGTCTCCTTTATATTTTTTCATGGAAAATAAGGAACAAAATACGCCTAATACACCTAAGGCCAGTCTGTCTAAACCAGATTCAGTCTTTTTAAAAATGGCGAAAGACCTTTGGGTTGAGTTAATCAGTCCAAGTTTAAAAAATTTGTTGTCAAATTTGATTAAAAACGGCAGTGACTATCTAATTTATAGAAAGGACATAAAGTCTAACAATCAAGGTCGTTTTTCAAACGGAAGCAATTATACAAATTATAGTTTTCAAAACTACTCGAATAATAACGGTTACACTAACTACAACATTTCTGGTAACAGCCAGCAAATTAACTCAATTAATTGGAAGAAAGCAACAGTGTCGGATTATAACAATGTAAATTTTAATAATCCTACAGAAGCAAAGAATTTACTACAAGCATTGACATCTAAAATAGAAGCTACAGGTATGGTTTCTGTAGCGGAGATGTACGATGCTCTGGATATTCCGTTCGATTATGTAACGAACGATTACGGCTGGACTTCATTACGGACAGCCTCTGTTTATCTTTCAAACGGGAAATGGTATATAAAATTTCCCAAACCCATATCATTTAAATCTATTTAAGGAGCAAAGAAAATGAGTACTGTGAATCATCCTAGGCATTATTCTGGAACGAAAGTTGAATGCATCGACGCTATTGAATCAGCAATTTCTAATAAGAATGGTATTGAAGGATTTTATGTAGGTCAGATTATTAAGTATATTTGGCGGTTTGACCAAAAGAACGAAATTGAAGATTTGGAGAAAGCAAGATGGTATTTGAACCGTCTTATAAAGATTAAGAATAAAACATACGCGAAGGACACAAAGGAGGAAAAGTAATGATATCATTTAATACAGTAAAAACTTTCGTGAAGGCGTGTCTGCCTACTGCACTAACCACTATGGGCGTAATTGGCCTTGGTGTGTTTGGATATTCTGTGAAAAAAGGCGCTGAAAAGCAGATTGTGGCTAAGAAGAAGCATGAAGAAATCGCTGCTGTCATTGAAGAAGCAAAAAACGATGAAACATTCGAATATACGGAAGAAGATATTGCGAACGATACTAAGGTAAATGACATAACTTACGCTCGCGAATGCGTTAAGGCATATATCCCTTCTGTACTCGTTGGTGGTCTTACAACTGCTGCGTTTGTCGGAGCACACTGTATCTTGAACAAACGCTACCTCACGCTTGGTAGTGCATTTATCGGAGTTTCGAGTGCTTTTAATAAGTACCGAGAAAACGTGAAAGAAAAGTACGGTGAGGATGCCGATAGACAGTTCAGATTCAATGTAAAAGATGTTAAACAGCCTGAAGATGGGTCTACGTCTAAGAAGAAAAAGCAGACTGAAAGGACCATCGAACCTGAACACAGCGCCTATACAAGGTGCTTCTGTAAAGGGAGTCCGGGTTGGACTGATGACGCAGAAGATAGGTTATTCTACCTGTTGAAGATGCAACGGTTCGCGAATGAAAAATTCAGCGTAAATAAGACTATGACACTTAACGAGGTGTATGAAATGCTCGGATTCCCGAGGACACCGCAGGGACAACTCGTAGGCTGGAGCAAGAAGATAGACAAAAACGCAAAGATTGATTTTGGTATCTATGATATTTCAGATGAATCAAAACGTTTGTTTATCAATGGTTACGAACCCGGCATTTGGCTTGACTTTAATGTCCAAGGCGATGTATTGCAGTATATCTAAGATATCTAAGGAGGTAAAATATTATGACTAATTGGATGTGGTTTGTAAGCGGTGTTATCGCCGGAGGCATTATCACAGGTGTTACGTCGTTCTTTATATTTAAGAAAAAGAAGGACGAAATGGAAAGGAAATATACCGATATGGTAAATGAGTTTTTTCGTCACGATGATGACGACTTTAAAAAGGATATGGATGATGCGGTGAAAACTGCTAAAGAGGTAATTGATATTTATTCTGGCTCTAGTGAGTCGGATGACATGTTCGATGACGATGAGTATCCTGATGACGAGTTTGAAATGTTCTCATACGAAGACGATGAATTGACTGACGATGATGTTATTTGTTATGAAAAAGATGACAATTACGATGGAGAACCGGAAGATTGTTACGTTGATGCATCTACTGACGTCATGATTATTGATTCATCTGAATACGGAGAAATCGCAACTTATCAGATGATTCAGTGGGAATATAATACTGAGAGAGATAAGATGTATGATTTGAAAGGACGAGAGATAACTGATTACGTAGATTACGTAGGAGACTCGTTTAAGCGTATTTTTAGGGAGACAGATGAAGACGCAGTCTATATCCAAAACAACACTCTCAAGAGATATTATGAAATCGCAGAAGATTTGAGCTGAGGATGAATGATGAACGATGAGAATGCATATTTCTCATATCTGGTGAGGAAGATATTTTATAGGAGTGAATATTCACTTTTATTGAAATGTCTTTTCTCAACACCATACATTAATAAGTTCGACGAGGACGATTCTAGAATTAACAACGCGTTGTCTAAACGGAGGTTAAGCAATTTCAATGAATATGCTCCTCCGTTTCAGGAATCGTCTGTATTTGAACTTCTCGTTGAATTGGCAATGGAAATCGAGAACACTTTGTATGACCCGAAATACGGTTATCGAGGTTCTCAATGGTTTTGGGAATTCATAGTAAATATGGGTCTCATAGATATGACAGATTCAAATTTCGATGAAAAAAGGGTTAAGGATATCATTGACAAATTCTGTACTAAAACATACAAGAAAAACGGTAGCGGGTCTCCATTTGTGACACGTAATAAAAAAATAGACATGCGAACGTTGTCTATCTGGGACCAGATGCAGGTCTTCATGACAGAACTATGTCATTGATATATCAAAAACATTTAGAAAGGAGAACGGATGGACTTCTATTTAATAGCAACTAAAAGAAGTAAGGATATGACAATTGAAGTCTATCCTAAATTTATCGTTAATCGTACTAACGATTTGATGATAAGAGGTGGCGATTTTTATGCCGTTTGGAACGAACAAGAACAATTATGGTCTACGGACGAAAACGTTCTATTGAACCTGATTGACAATGACGTAAAACAGTACGCAAATAAATTGCAAGAGGAGAAACCTGACGTTACGGTCATTCCAAAATTTCTTTGGGATTCAGAATCAGGTCTCATAGATAAATGGCATAAATATTGCCAGAAGCATCTTAGAGACAACTACGTACAATTAGATGATAGAATAACTTTCGCAGACCAGCATCCTAAAAAAGAAGACTATGTATCCAAAAAGCTATCATATACGTTAAATGATGGTCCTACGGATGCATGGGATGAACTTGTCGGTACTTTATATTCTTCGACAGAAAAGGAAAAGATAGAATGGGCCATAGGTTCAATCGTAACAGGAGATTCAGTAAACATACAGAAATTTCTCGTGTTTTACGGTTCTGCTGGTACTGGTAAGTCTACAGTCCTTAATATTATTCAGAAACTATTCGAAGGATATTATTCTGTATTCGATGCAAAAGCCTTAGGTTCATCTAACAACTCTTTTGCTCTTGAACCGTTTAAGTGCAATCCGTTGGTTGGCATACAACATGACGGTGATTTGTCTAGAATCGAAGATAACACTAGATTAAACAGTCTTGTATCACACGAGATGATGACCGTGAACGAGAAGTATAAGTCGTTGTACAGTAATCGGTACCGGTGTTTCTTATTCATGGGAACCAACAAGCCAGTTAAGATAACTGACTCACGTTCAGGTATAATCAGACGATTGATAGATGTTTCACCGACAGGTAAGAAGGTAAGTCAGCAGAAATACAATACTCTTACTAAAAAGATAGACTTTGAACTCGGAGCGATTGCAAATAAGTGTAAAAATGTCTATCTGAGTAATCCGACAAAATATGATAAATACGTTCCAGTTATAATGTTGAACGCTAGTAATGACTTTTATAATTTTGTATTAGATTCGTATAACAAATTTATGGAAAACAATGGCGTTCCGCTTAAAGTAGCATGGGAAATGTATAAGAACTACTGTGATGAAGCAAAAGTTCAGTATCCGTTTTCTATGCGAATATTCAGAGAAGAATTGAGAAATTACTTCGAAGAGTATCACGAACGTTATATTTTGGAGGATGGGACACGAGCTAGGAGTTATTATCATGGTTTTAAGGACTTGAATTTATCTGAAGAATCTCAATGCGAAAGTGACAATCATACGGACAATGGATGGCTTTCTATGAAATCTCAATCATCTATTCTGGATGATATTTTAAAAGACCAACCAGCGCAGTACGCAAATAACGATGGACTTCCGTATAAAAAATGGGATTCGGTTAAAACCACATTATCATCTATTGATACATCAATATTGCACTATGTCAAGGTGCCGCTTAATCATATAGTTATAGACTTCGACTTGAAAGACAATGGTGAAAAGTCTTTAGCTAAAAATATCGAAGCTGCATCAAAATTTCCGAAGACGTATGCGGAGTTGAGTAAGAGCGGTAAAGGTGTTCACTTACATTATATTTATGAAGGAGATGTCTCTAAGCTAGCAGGTATTTACTCAGAGAACATAGAAGTAAAAGTGTTCAATGGCAATTCGTCATTAAGACGCCTTTTAACGAAATGTAACAACGAGCAAATAGCCGTAATAAATTCAGGACTTCCAATAAAAAAAGAAAACAAAGTGATAGACTTTAATGGTTTAAAAAATGAAAAAGCTATCAGAACGGTTATATCGAGGCATTTGAAAAAAGAAATAATGCCGTCGACAAAATCGTCTATAGACATGATATACAAAACTTTGGAAGAAGCGTATAATAGTGGTATTAACTACGACGTATCCGATTTGAAAAACGTAATATATGCCTTTGCAATGAACAGTACAAATCAAGCAGCATATTGCGTAAAAAAAGTAGCAGACATGAAATTCTTTTCAGAGCATGAAACTGTAAAAGATTTAAATGAGGATAACACTGATGACATCGTGTTTTTCGACGTAGAGGTGTTTCCAAATCTATTTTTAATAAATTGGAAATTCAGAGGCGCAGTTAACCCAGTTATACGCTTAATAAACCCAACACCAAATGATGTCGACAATCTTTGCAAACACAATTTAATCGGGTTCAATTGCAAAAGATATGACAATCATATGTTGTACGCACGGTTAATCGGTTATTCAAATGAAGAACTGTATAACTTAAGTCAAAAGATAATAAACGAAGGAACAGGATTCTTTGGTCAGGCATATAGTTTGTCATACGCAGATGTATACGATTTTGCTTCAGCTGGAAACAAAATGTCGTTGAAGAAATTTGAAATAAAATTGGGTATACATCACAAAGAACTCGGGTTACCGTGGGATGAGCCAGTTAAAGATGAAGACATTCCAAAAGTAGCAGAATACTGTGACAACGATGTTATAGCTACTGAAGCGGTATTCGATTTCTTAAAAGGCGATTGGTTCGCTAGACAGATACTTGCCGATTTGTCAGGATTGTCTCTAAACACAAGTACGAACGAGCATACAGCTCGAATTATATTTGGTGCAGAGAAGAATCCGCAGAAAGAATTCCGATATAGGGATTTGTCAAAACCGGTCTTCGAACTAGACGAAGATGTATTGATATTTTTGAAAAAGTATTTCCCGGATATGATGGCGATTCGTCATGGTGAAGCGAATAGTCTTTTGCCTTATTTTGACGGATACAAGTTCGATAACGGTGTATCTACTTACAAAGGTATCGAGGTTGGTGAAGGAGGATTTGTATATTCTGAACCCGGAGTATATTTTAATGTCGCGTTGTTAGACATAACATCTCAGCATCCGCATTCTGCATTGTCTGAGTGTTACTTCGGACCTAAGTATACACAAAAGTTTATGGACCTCGTAGAGACAAGAGTTGAAGTCAAGCATCAAAATATGAATGTATTAAGAACAATGTTGGATGGTAAACTGTCGAAATATGTAGGTCGTATTGAATCAGGAGAACTCAGTTCTAAATATCTGTCGAACGGTCTTAAAACTCCTATAAATGCAGTTTACGGTCAGACATTTGCTTCGTTTGACAATCGTTTTCGTGATATTCGAAACATCGATAACATAATTGCGAAACGAGGCGCATTATTTATGGTCGACCTAAAGGAATTCGTAGAATCTAAAGGATTCACGGTCGCTCATATAAAGACGGACTCGATAAAGATACCAAATGCTACACCTGAAATAATTGAACAGGTTAAAGAGTTCGGTAAGAAGTATGGTTATAATTTTGAACACGAAGCTACGTACGAGAAAATGTGTCTCGTAAATAAAGCAGTGTATATAGCTAAAGATGCCAAAGATGGTCATTGGACTGCAACAGGTACTCAATTCGCGGTTCCATACGTGTTCAAAACATTGTTCTCTCATGAACCAATTATATTTTCGGATTTGTGTGAGACTAAGACAGTTTCCACAGAAATGCTTTTGGACATGAATGAAACTCTTCCTGACGGTGAACACAATTACCAGTACGTAGGAAAAGTTGGAGCGTTTTGTCCTATAAAGTCCGGACATGGCGGAGGTGTTTTAGTTAGTAGAAGAAAAAACAAAGACGGTTCATCTAAATACGATTCAGTCACAGGTACAAAAGACTATATGTGGCTCGAATCAGAAGACGTAAAAAATCTAGGAAAGGAAGACGATATTGATATTTCATATTACGAAAGCTTAGTTGATGATGCTGTAAAAACTATAAGTAAATATGTAAATTTCAATAAATTTGTCGAAGTCGAAAACGATGGAGAAGATAGTGGAGTTTGAACTTTATTGTCCAAAATGTAAACATTATGACTCAAGTGACGCAGATGACCCATGCGATTACTGTTTGAGTGTTCCAGCTAGAGAAAATTCTAGACGGCCTATAAATTATGAAGAAAATAAAAAGACTGTCAAAAAGACAAAAGAAAGGAAGTAATTATTATGAATGAAAACACCATGAAAAAAGGTAAAGAAGACGAGGATATTTTGGAAATACTCATTGCTAACCGTGATAACATTAACGAATTGAAGAACGCAATGAATGAATTGTCAAACGCAATAATGGAATTTGGAGATTTCTTTGAAGAATGGATAAATCAAACAGAGAGCTACACTGATTTGGCTCTCAAAACTTTGAACAAAGATGTATTTGAACAAAAAGATTTGATTCTTAATGCGTCTCTTGGTTTGTCCGGGGAGGTTGGTGAGGTCAATGATATTATAAAGAAATATATGTATCATGGACATAAGCTCGACGATGACACGAAGGAGAAGATTATCCTTGAGCTTGGTGACGTGTGCTGGTATGTAGCACTTATGGCATGGGCTATCGATAAAACCAAGTTCGAAGATGTTCTTAACAAGAATATTGAAAAGTTAGAGAAACGTTATCATGGAGAATTCTCCACCGAAAAGAGTGTTAATCGTAAAGAAGATTCCGATAATAGTTGTGAAGAAAAGAAAAACGATTGCAATAACGGTTTCAGAACGTTCTGTAAACACGATGACTATGAACTTGATAAAATGAGAATAAATTGTACGAATGATTGTGATTTCGAGTTTGAAACTACTATTACCGATGAAGAATGGCGTAAATTGCTCAATTATTGTGAAAATGATGTGGCGGCTCAAGAAGAATATTGTTCCCGTCAATCGAAGGAGGATGAAGAAAAGAAAGAAGATACTAAGAAACAAAGTGAAAAGGAATTAAATATAGAAGATATGCTCAATTCATATTACAATGCACGTCGCTTTAGCGATTTTATTAATTTGCTTTTTGGTAAAAAAGATAGTAAGAAACCGTGTGAAGAAGAAACGAGAACAAATAAGGATTTATGGCTTTAAACATAATCGTACTTTTTGAATAAAAGGAGGAAAAATAATATGGAATGCAAAACTAACGGACAAACTATAGAGATTAACAACGCTAAAATTATATTTAAGAATTTTAGTGGAAAACCGGGTGTTTACAACAAGGAAGGAGATAGAAATTTCTGTCTATTGCTTCCTGACGATGCTGCGGTCGACTTCTTTAGACGAAACGGATATTCTCCCACAGTAAAACCTTCGACTTCAGAGGAAGGAGAATTCTTTAGATACATTAAGGTTAAGTTGAAATTTAATCAATGGGGGCCTACTATAATTCTTAAATCCGGTGATAAGAAGACAAGAGTCGATGAGAATCTTGTTTCTGCATTGGATTCTATTAGGATTGAGTCGGTTGACATGGATATTAGGCCGTATCATTGGGAGCGTCCTAACGGCGAAAGTGGTCAGACTGCGTATCTCAGCGGTATGACAGTTTACCAGCAAATCGACCGATTTGAACAAATGATGATGGAGACTAACGAAAATGGTTCTTCTGATAATTCTGATGATAGTGATTTACCTTTTTAATCAAGATTAAAGGGTAATATCAATTCGATAACTATTAGACGTTGGGGTCAGCGTAGCCAACGCCGGTGACAAGTAGCGCTAGTCATTTACTCTCGTATGCCTCTTAACAATGCCCACTATGCGAGCTGACCGTCGCTTTCTAGTTCCGATGCGTAAAATAGAACTAGATTCTTTATATTTTAGAGAGGGTATATGGAACTTAGAGAATACCAAAAAGATGCATTGTCTAAAATGCATAATGGATGTATTTTGTGCGGTGGCGTTGGTTCAGGAAAGTCACTAACTGCTCTTGCCTACGCTAAACTACATGGATATTTAGATGTATACATAATTACTACAGCACGAAAACGCGACACGAATGAGTGGGAATCCGACATACAAAAACATGGCGGATTAGAAGAATACACGTTTAAAGTAGATTCATGGAACAACATCAAAAAATATGTTGATGTTAAAGATGCATTCTTTATATTTGACGAACAGAGGGTTATTGGACATGGAGAGTGGGTGAAATGCTTCATACAAATAACTAAGAAAAACAAATGGATTCTCCTCTCTGCTACACCGGGAGATTCTTGGGAAGACTACATTCCTGTGTTTATTGCAAACGGGTTCTATAAAAACAGAACGGAATTCTTGCATCAACATGCTGTTTTTAGTAAATTTTCGAAATATCCTAAGATAGAAAAATACATTGACGAAGGGTTATTGATATTTTACAAAGACAAAATTCTTGTTCCGATGAACTTTAATCGAAAAACAACTCAACATCATATAAACGTTTTCTGTGACTACGATGTAACTAAGTACAGATACGTAATGCGAAATCGGTGGGATATTTTCAATAATAAGCCGATTGAACAGATTAGCTCATTATGTTACACTCTTAGACGAATAGTAAACGATAACGATAACAAATCTCGTGAAGTTGAAAAGATTCAGAAGTTACATAATCGATTGATTATATTTTACAATTTCGATTATGAACTAGAACGGCTTAAAAAAATATCGTACTTAAAAGATACGGTTATAGCCGAATGGAACGGACACAAACATGATAGTATACCCACATCCAAAAAATGGGTCTATTTAGTTCAATACACAGCTGGAGCTGAAGGGTGGAACTGTACAGATACAGATACGATTGTGTTTTTCAGTCCAAATTACTCTTATAAGGTTATGGTGCAATCAGCTGGTAGAATAGACCGGTTAAATACCAGTTTTGTCGATTTATATTTTTATCATATAAAAACTAAATCGATTATAGATATAGCAATAAATTCAGCTTTATCTAAGAAAAAGAACTTCAATGAAAAGAGTCTAATTAAAAGGAGAAAAATATGAACTGGCCAATTATTTTAATCGGTGTGTTTTTTGCAATCGGCTTTGGCACTCTAGTCGGGATTATCTTGTCTATGAGATAAAACAATAGTATGGAGGAAATTATGAATTATTTATATTTTTTAACTATAGGATTTATTGTCGCTTTTATAATCTTTACCGCTATTTGCATAATCGGTGCGGTTGTGTCTTCTATATGATATGCTTATTAAAATGGAGGAAATTATGAAATATTTATATTTTGTAGTAGGGATTATCGCCGCAGTTGTAACTTTTATCATTCTTTTTGCAATCGATACAGTGGTGTCATCTGTATGAACTATTTATATTTAATAATTGGGACAGTTTTGGTCTCCTTTTTCGTAAGCTGTTTAGTATGGATGCACGGTTACTGTTGGCGCTCTGGTATCTTTTCTACAGAAAACCATAAGAGTTTTTTATATTTTATAATCATTGGAATTCTTATGGGTATTGGAACACTTTGTTTGGCATTGATACTGATATTGAACATTAAGTACATCTAATAAAATGGAGGAAGAAATATGATAGAAATTTTGCTTTTAGCAGGAATGTTGTTCGGTTTTGGTTTTTTGGCCATTGGCACTCACAGTTGGATATATGATGGATTTAGGTACGCAATCCCTTGGTATGTCGCGTGGTTTATAATACATAGTGGTACTTTTGTTGGAATGTTCCTTATGGCAAAAGGAATTATTGGTTAAAATTGAGGAGGAAATTATCATGGAAAAATTCATTCTAGGTTTTATGGCTGCATGGGCGTTTACATTTATCTTCACTGGAATTTTTTATAAAATAGAACTGTCTTGTGCTGATGGTTCAACATCAAGAAAAATATTCAATGTCATTACAACCGTGATGGCTAATATTGTTTGGTTGTCTCCTTTTATATTTGCTATAGCCGGTTGTCTATTTAATTTCATAACTGTGATAGCGGCGTTAATAATTATAGTCGTGTATATAATTATAACAGCGGTCATCGGTCAATTTCTTTCTAAATAGGAGGAAATAAGATGGAAACATTGCTAATCACTGGAAAATTGCTAGGTTTCGTATTATTAGGAATCGGTGCTAACAGATTTACATATGCTGGATTTAAGTATTCTATCCCATGGTTTATTGCATGGTTCATCGTACATAGTATTACTCTCATTGGGATGATACTCATGAGAAAAAACATTATTGGTTAGGAGGTTATCATGGAAAAATTTTTAATATTCTTTGTTGCTGCGTGTTTCACAACGTTTATCTTTATCGGTATCTTTCATAGGATAGAGTTGTCGTGTCCGAACAATTCTACTAGTAGGAAAATCTTTGACTGTCTGTCAAGCTTATTGGCGTTCTTACTTTTGATGTCACCATTCATATTGGCAGTTACTGGATATATATTCGAATTCTTCTCTCTTCTCGCGTCTATTATTATCATTGTAGTATACTACTTGATTTTAATATTGTTTGGAAAAAAGTTTTAAAATAAGGAGAAAATTATTATGGAAAAAGTAATTAGCACACCTCGCCGTTGGTACAGAATAGAATATTTCGAATGTGATGATGGTCTCTATAAACTCGCGATATACGATAACGCAGGAATTTGCATTCATCCAAAATGGTTTAAAGAATGCGATGTAAAAGGCTCTATGGCCATTAACCTGACGTGGGACGACGTCCAAGAGTTCTTCAGAGCAATAAAAAATCACGATAAAAAGTAGTATACTACTTATTTTTCATATTTAAAATGATTGAGATAATTATGGAAAATTATATTTATACTTCACATCGTACATACATAGTAGATGTTATCGAATGCGATGACGGTATGTATAAACTTGAAATTCACGACGATAATGGAACATATCACTATCCTAAGTATTTCATTGATTGTGACGTAGAAGGTATTACGGCCATTAACCTGACGTTGGACGATGTTCAAGAATTCCTCACTGCTATAAAGGAACACGACGATAATTAAAAAGGAGGTAATTATTATGGAAAAAGTAATTAGCACGTATCGACGTTGGTACAGAATGGAATATTTCGAATGTGATAATGGTCTGTATAAATTCGCGATTTACGATAACGAAGGACATGTTCAAGACCCGCGTTTTTTCAAGAATTATGATGTAAAAGATTCTATAGCCATTAATCTAACTCGTGACGATATCAAAGAGTTCATCACTACTGTAAAAAATTACTGCGATAGTGCGATTAAAGGAGGTAATTATGAAAAACTTTGAAACCGTCTACCAAAACAAAAAAGAGTGGCTTGGTGAAGACAACACTCTTGGACTTGATATTTGGAAGAAGAAATACGCCGATGAAGGAGGTAATATTATGTGTTTCAAATATCATTTCTGTACTCTTAACGGTGTATATACGGTATATATTCGTGAGCGTACTAACGGAACGTATGAACTTTCAATTAGTGAAAAGGGTATCTATATTAATCCGAAGATTTTCATGGATTGTAAAACAAGAGGTTTGACAGCTGTTAATATGACTCTCGATGATGTTAATGCATTTTGCGACGCTGTTCGCGATTCTGATTTAAAAAATAAAAAACAATATTGTTTATTTAATATATAAGGAGGTAATTATGGAAAATTTTGAAACCATTTACAAAAACGAAAAAGAGTGGCTCGGTGAAGACAACACTCTTGGATTTGATATTTGGAAAAAGAAATACGCCGATGGTAGAACATACAAAGAATGGTTGTACGACGTATCTGGCGGAGATGAGCAATTATCTAAACTCATCGAATCCAAGAAATTCCTGTTCGGAGGTCGTATACTCGCTAATCGTAATAACGCGTCAGTGACTTCAAAAAAGACATACAGCAATTGTTACGTAATTGCACCACCTGAAGATAATCTTGAATCTATCTTTAACACAGCTAAGAAACTTGCACGTACGTTCTCGTACGGAGGTGGCTGTGGTATAGACCTTAGTAAGCTGTCATTCAAAGGTGCTGCTATTCACAACGCTGCTAAATCAAGTAGTGGTGTAGTGTCTTTCATGGAGTTGTATGATAAGACAACTGAGATAATCGGACAGAACGGACGTCGAGGAGCATTGATGATGTCATTATCATCTAATCATCCTGATATTTTGGAATTCATTGACGTAAAGCGAGACCTTAGTAAAATAAATAATGCAAATTTGTCTGTACGAGTCGATGATGAGTTTATGCGTAAGGCTCAAGAAGATACAGATGAAGAAAACTACGAATTGATATTTAATCGTAGTATGTACGATTCCGAGACTAAGACCGAAAAAGACATGTCTGGCAAAAAGATAAACGCAGGCAAGTTGCTGATGAAGTTAAGTGAATACTGTTGGGAAACCGGTGAGCCGGGTATTTTATTCTGGGATAACATACGTCGAGGAGGACTTCTTAGTAATGAACCCGGATTTAAATACGGTGGTGTTAATCCATGCGCAGAAGAACCTCTTCCTTCTGGTGGAAGCTGTTTGCTTGGTGCTCTTAATCTGTCCGCATTCTGTAAATGGAATAATGACTATAATCGTTATATTTTCGACTACCTCGATTTTATCGATGCTATTGATATTTCTGTACGTGCATTGAATAATGTTTTAGACGAAGGGGTCGATTTGCATCCTTTGCGTGAACAAACAGAATCAGTAACGCGTTGGAGGCAAATAGGCCTTGGCATTATGGGATTCGCCGATGCTCTTATTAAGCTTGGGATAACTTATGGCAGTCCTGAATCTTTTATATTTATACGAGATATAGGTAGTATAATGGCATATTACTCTCTCCTAACAAGTAATAAACTAGCCATAGAAAGTCCAAGTAAAAAAGTAGACTTGGATTATGAGGGATTGTTAAATACGACTTATATTCGTAATTTACTCAAAAGTATTTCAGAAGATAATAGTATTTTTAATTTTATTAGAACCAATCGATATGGTACAAAACCTTCGGAAGATTTTTGCCAAAGTATATACAAATACGGATTAGCGAATTCACAACTCCTAACTGTTGCTCCTACTGGTAGTATATCCACCATGATTGACGTATCTGGTGGTATTGAACCTTTGTTTGCTACACATTACAATCGTGTAACAAAAAGCCTTAACGGTGAAGATACGACATATACGGTGTATCCTAAAGTAATAAAAGACGTCATCGCTAGTAAGTATGGAAAGTGTATTGAAGTTAATGATACGAATATATCATCAGAAGAATCAATCATTACAGCACATGAGATTCCGTATTACCATAGGCTTAAAGTACAATCAGTGTGGCAGAAATTTATTGATGCTGCGATTAGTTCAACAGTAAATCTAAATGAGGACGCTACTCCTGATGATATTTATGATTTGTACATTACAGCGTGGGAACTCGGTCTTAAAGGTGTAACAGTATTCAGGGACAATTGTTATAGAACAGCAATACTTACGACAAATGACAAGGAAGAAAAAGAAGAGAATACTGATGTCGTTGAAGAACAAGTCGATGACACAAAGACAACTCTTAAGAGAGGCGAGGTAATCCCAATTAGTGATAACAGTTACGGTCTTAAAAAGACATTGACCACCGGTTGTGGTACGCTTCATTTGGAATCTTTTTATGACCGTGACACTGGGGAATTACGGGAATGTTTCCTTTCGAAGGGTTCTACAGGAGGATGTAACTCGTTTATGGTAGCTGTATCTAGACTTATAAGTTTAGCAGCACGTGCTGGTGTTCCGTCGTATAAAATAATCGACCAACTTAAATCAGCTGGTACCTGTCCTTCTTATGCAGTAAGGAAAGCTACTACGAACGACGTGTCTATTGGTTCATCGTGTCCGTGCGCAGTTGGATACGCATTGGAAGAACTTGAGAAAATGATTCCTAAAAACAATGATATTTGTGAGGATGACGAACCTATTAACGAAAATATTGAAATTTCGGACATAGGTTCCAAACTAATTGACACGTTCGATGAAGAACAGAGTCGAGAAAAAATGAACTTGATTATACAGTTACCGTTTAATAAAAGAACAAATCTTATGAAAATGGTTAACGAGGCAAAAGAAAAACTGTGGTCGAATTTCGGCCCAACTATATTTGAAGAATGCCCGAAATGCGGAGAACATGCAGTATTTCGTACGAACGGTTGTATTACGTGCTCTAGTTGCGGGTATACAAAATGTGATTAGAAAGGAGGGTCGTATTGTGACCTTAAATGATTTTTTAAACTTATTTTCAGATGATGAATGTGGTTTTGTAATCATAAATAATGTAAACGATAACCATAATATGATATTATCTAAGCATCAGGTAATAATGATGCATGAAGACAAACTTAATAATGTGATAAAACGTGTGTATCCGTATGCATGGAATTGGGAGGTTATTTTCGAAATAAACGTATGAAGTATAACACAAAACTCATTCTAGTAAACGGACATTATGAATTATATGTAAACGATAGGTTTTTTTGTTCTGGAGATACACCCAAAGAATGTTATGAGGAGTTAGAGAAAAATGAAGAAGAGAATTAGCATCGAAGAATGCTACGTTTTTATTAAATTCGTCAGTGAACATATGATAGATAATTTTAAACCTGATGATATTCCAGATAACTTTATCGCTTATACAGATTTACTCAGGGAAGCAGCTAATTATTTGAAAATAGCTATGACCGGTAGACTTCCTGAAGACAGGCTTGTTTATCATCAAAATACTGTAATTAAGTATCTGAAAATTTTGTATGACGTAATGCCAAAGAGTAGTGAAGGTAGTAAGTATAACCCAGCAGATGTCGTGGAATCTAGTATCATGTGGCTTGAAGATTACTTCAATAAACATGACGATACTTGGTGTAGACGATGATAAATTAGCAAAAATCTCTGCCCACTTTTTGTGAAAAAAATGGGCATAAAAGTGGGCAAAAGTGGGCAAAAGTGGTAAATACTCATAAAATGTAATATTTATATTTCAAAATTATTGGGTTTTCTGCCCACTTTTGCCATTTTCTGCCCACTTTTGGAAAAAAAAGTGGGCACGAAAAATAGGCAAATAATATATTATTTGGGGGTAAAAATGCCAAAAATAGGCCAAAAATGGGTGTTTTTGGGCAAAATAATATATTATTTGGGGGTAAAAATGCTTCTGTGGCCAAAAACCCACTTTTTTTCTTTATGATTATTATTATTAATATTATTAATAAAAAAGTTTTATCGAAAAAAAGTGGGTTTTTGGCCACGAGAAGTTTTTCGGTTAAGGGGGTGACGAGAAAAACAAGTCCTTTTATGATAGGAATAGATGAGGAATGACTTTAGAAGCATTCCTTTATATTTTTTGCTCGTGTGGCGGAATTGGCATACGCAACGGACTTAAAATCCGTCGAATTTTATTCATGTGGGTTCAAGTCCCACCACGAGTACCATTTATATTTTTTAGTTATGGAGATTTTATGAAAGAATCAGCATTTCAAAACCAATTAATATCCGAACTAAAGAAACGATTCGAGGGGTGTATTGTTTTAAAAAACGACGCCTCTTATATTCAGGGCATTCCGGATTTATTAGTTTTGTACAATGATATTTGGTTCGCTCTAGAATGTAAGAAAAATGAGCTATCTCACAAACAACCTAATCAAGAATATTATGTTAAAAAGATGAACGATATGAGTTACGCTGCATTTATAAACCCTAACAATAAAGAGGAGATACTAAATGATTTGGAACAAGCATTTAAATCTTGAATCAAGCCACTGTTTGTTTTCACCGTCAAAATATTCGTGGTTAAATTATTCGGATGATAAAGCCCTAGAAGTTTATAACAATTTAAAAAAAGTTGAACTTGGAACGCGATTACATGCATGGGCCAAGGAAACCATTGAATTAAAACTTCGTCAGGCCAATAGGAAGAATAACATCATATACAAGTACATAAACGATGCAATCGACTATAGAATGGACCCAGAAGTACTGTTATATTTTAGTCCGTATTTTTATGGAACAGCTGACGCAATTAGTTTCTATAAAAATGTCCTTCGTATTCACGATTTGAAAACTGGTGATACTCCTGCCAAAATAGACCAGCTTAGAATATATGCTGCTCTATTTTGTTTAGAGTACGGACAAGACCCGTTTTTAATAAAAATGGAACTTAGAATATATCAGGCAGACAATGTAATTATTGATATTCCTAATCCTGCCGAGATTAAGGCTATTATGGATAAGATAATTCATTTAAACGATATCTTACGTAAAAATGACGAGGAGTTTATGTAATTATGAACATATCATATGATTTCAATGATATTTATGAAAATGAAAGTCACATAGAACATATAGGTATGCCTCGACGTTCCGGACGTTATCCTTGGGGGTCTGGTGAAAATCCTTTTCAACATGAAAGTTGGTATAAACATCCAGGAGACTTTCTAGACTTTATTAAACAGGCTAGAAAAGAAAAATATACATACACGGACGAAGACGGAGAGCTGTATACTGGCGATAATGCTATAGCAAAGGTTCTTGGTATTAAATCTACTGAATTAAGGAGTCAGATAGGTATAGCTAAGGACGAGAAACGTCTTTACGATGTCTATAGAGTTGAGTCTTTAAGAAAAGATGGTCTTAACGATTCTGAAATTTCAAGAAAGACTGGAATACCGTTATCGACAGTTAAATCTCTGTTCGACGCTGATTCTAAACGAAGGATGCTGCAGGCTAAAAATGCAGCTGAATTCATAAAGAATCGAATCGATGAAATTGGTATGGTTGACGTCGGTACAGACGTATGTCGAGAGCTTGGAATAAGTCAGGAAAAAATGAATCAAGCTTTGACTATACTTAAATCAAAAGGGTATGAAATCTATGGTGGACGAGTAGAGCAACCTACTAATAGAAAAAAATTTACTACGATGAAAGTTGCATGTCCGCCGGGCACTGAACATCGAGAAATATTTGATGACTGGGGAAAAGTTAACTCGTTAATGGAATATACATCTGACGACGGTGGTCAAACTTTTAGAAAAACCCAATATCCTGCTTCTCTTGATAGAAAGAGGGTTATGATTCGATACGCTGACGATGTTGGTCCTGATGGATTTAAAGGTATTCAAAAAGATGGTTTAATAGAAATACGAAGAGGGGTCAAAGATTTATCTCTGGGTAATTCATTGTATTCGCAGGTTCGTATTCTTGTTGGCAAAGATAAATACCTTAAGGGTATGGCGGTTTATTCTGATGGTAAAGATATGCCTGACGGTGTTGATGTAATATTTAACACCAATAAGTCATCAAATAAATCGTTTGATGAAGTATTGAAAAGTATAAAAGAAGATGACCCTAACAATCCATTCGGAGCTTTGATTAAAGCTGACGGTCAGTATGAATACATAGATTCTGACGGTAAAAAGAAACTTTCTCCTATTAATAAAACTAGAGAAGAAGGTGATTGGGACGAATGGAAAAAAGCCGTTCCTAGCCAGTTTTTATCTAAACAACCAAAATATTTAGCTAAAAAACAAATAGATTTAGCTATAGCTGATAAAAAAGATGAATTGGCTGAGATAATGTCGTATGATGTACCAGAAGTAAAACGATATTATTTAAATAAATTTGCAGAATCGTGTGATAAGCAATCTGAAACACTTCAAGCGGCAGCGTTTCCTGACCAACACTATAACGTAATCCTTCCTATAAATTCACTTAGGAACAACGAAATTTATGCACCTAGGTATGAAAACGGAACTAAATTAGCTTTGGTAAGGTATCCTCACGGCGGAACATTTGAAATACCTATACTAACAGTTAATAACCGTAATAAAGAAGGCGAAAAAGTTATTGGACCTTCATCTATCGATGCTGTTGGTATAACATCAGAAGTTGCAGCTCGATTGTCAGGTGCAGACTTTGACGGAGATACTGTAATGTGTATTCCGACAAACGACCCTAAAGGAAAGATTAACATCTTATCGACTGCACCGTTAGCTGGTTTAAAGGGATTCGACCCTAAAGACAAATTCCAAGGTAATTTGGTTAAAACAGTCGGAGACACCAAGATTTATGAGCGTAATGGAGTAAAGTTTAAAGGTATGCTTGATACCCAAAAGCAAATGGGTGTAGCAACTAATCTAATTAGTGACATGACGATTCTCGGAGCATCTGATGATGAGCTGGAACGTGCTGTTAAATACTCTATGGTAGTTATTGATGCAGAAAAACACGGGTTGGACTACAAAGCTGCTTATTACGAGTATAATATACAAGATTTAAAAGATAAGTATCAGATTAAAGATAACGGAAAAACAGGCGGTGCTTCTACTTTGTTAACAAGAGCTAAAAGCGTCGAGTATGTTCCTCGTAGAAAAGGTTCCCCTAAAGTTAATGTTAAAGGAAAACCTTGGTACGACCCATCAAGACCTGAAGGTTCTCTAATATGGCAGGAAGACCCTGACCAAATTGCAACATTTAAAAAGTACGACCCTAAAACTGGTGAATTAATCTCGGTTAAAAAGGTCGAGAAGAAAACAAAAATTACTAAAATGGCTGCTACTGATGACCCGAGGACTTTAATCTCTACATCTAACACTGTAATGGAGAATCTATACGCTGATTATGCGTCTACTCTAAAATCACTAGCAAATCAGGCACGTCTAAATGCCGTATTCTCAGAGAAAGCAAAAAGAGACCCCGTAGCTACATCTAAATATGCGGAGGAGGTACAATCTCTTAAGAGAAAATTGGATTCAGCACTCCTGAATAGACCTAGAGAGCGTGCAGCTATCCGTCTAGCCACTTCAGAAATAGAAGGAATACGTACCGCGTATAAGGAAAAGCACGGTGGTAACGACATGCCTACGAAAGACCTTAAAAAGCTCTCCCAGAATACTATGGTTAAATATAGGGGTCTTGTAGGGTCTATAAAACGTAGCGATAGAAATATAAAAATATCAGACCCGGAATGGGAAGCTATTAAAAATAGGGCTATATCGGAAAACGACCTCAAGAAAATATTAGACAATTCTGACCCTGACGTACTAAGGGAAAAACTTAGACCCAAGGGCGATGACGGTCTCACTGATGCCCGTAAATCAGCCATCCGAGCCATGGCGAATAGCAATTATACACTAAAGGAAATTGCTAAACGCTTTGGAATATCAACATCTACCGTATCAAATATAATAAAGGGGGGTTAAATATGGTATACTCTCGGTTATCAACTATCGATAACCCATGGAACCCATTCGATAACTTCGATGAGTGGTTACAATACGATAACCTCCATCACTATAATACATGTGGGTATGTATCTAGGGTATTAGATATGAATAATGCTAATCTATCTGGTTTACCAGACTTTATAGCAGAAAGAATAAATGAATCGGTCATCGACCAAATAATAAATGCTGACCCTTTTAACTTTTATGTGAAAGTTCAGAAAGAATTTCCAGAGATTCTATTTGATGAAAACGGTTCTTTAGTCTAGTGTCTTTTATTCCATAGTTTTCTAAACGTTTAATGATTAACTAAAACAAATTAACAAATAGTTTTATCTAATTAAAACAAAAAGAATTGTTTGTTGTTTGAATTAATTAAAAAGAAAAACGTTTAAACAATTAAAAAATTTTAAAAAAATTAAAAAAATTAAATGCCAATTTCTTTGTGACGCTGCATACCGTTACGGGGTAAAATATTTTATTTAGTATGAAGAAAGCTTAATCTTATAGGTACACCGCTGTGTTACGCAAACAAAAGTGTTTCGTTGACGAACGTCGGGGGTAGAACGGTTCGTATACATTATTTTCTTTTTCAAACACTTTTTCTTCTACTGAAAAGCAGCTTTACCCCACCGCAGCGTCGTTTGTAGCACCCCGGGGGGGTCTGAAAAACAACCCCCCCTCCTTGCATCGGGCGGCTCCTAGAAAAATCTCCGGAGGGATATTTTTCTAAAAAAATACTGAAAAAGTGTATAAAAAGTACCATGTTTCTATGATATTTTACACATACAGACAAGAAAAACCTTATGTATCTTCCTCCAATGCATAATAAAAGTCTTCCTCCTTGTATAAATTCTTGTCTGTAGTTGTAAAATATTATAAGAAATATGTAAATGAGGTTAAAAATGAAATGTTCTATTGATTCAAATACCAGAGAAATTATATTTTTAGATAATTCTGAATGTTTTGGTGTTGAATTTGACAAAAATACACAACGAATAGAATTCTCGTGCCCTAAAATAGTTGGCGATAATCTCGATTTAACAAAATGCACATGCAGAATTAACTATATGAATGCTAAAGGTTTCCGAGATTCGTATTTGATAGACGATATTTTAGTGGATGGCGATAACATAACATTTACTTGGGCATTGAAAAGTAAAGTAACTGCTGGCAGAGGCATCTGTCTATTTATATTTTGTGCTAGACAGGTAAACGAGAACGGTGTAATAGAAAAAGAATGGAACACGACAGTTGCTAAGGCTTCGATAAAGAGAGGACTCGAAACTAACTCGCATATTGAAGAAGAGTATAGTGATATTTTAGAATCGATTTTGTTGAAAATAAATAGCGTAAGTTTAACCACTGAGGTAAACGCAGAATCAACAAATGAAAGTGTACCGACTTCAAAAGCTGTGTACAATGCTTTGCAGGTCATTGATATTCCAAGTGGCACCGACATCTCTCTCGGCGTGACAGCGACTGTTGGACAAACAATCAAGGTTAAAGCCGTAGACGCTAACGGAAAACCGACTGCATGGGAAGCCGTGAACATGGCGGCAGGGGACACAGAGGTGTGGGAAAAGGTGTGTGAAGTTACGACAACCGAAAATGTATCATTCATCTATCAACCTTTTGGTGGTTATTACAAAAAAATCCGTGCGATTTTTGCGGGGGAATCCACTGCCGCATGTCAGGTGTGGATATATCCGAATACGAAAACCGCTCCGGCAGGCAGAGATATCGCGTATATATTTAACGCACCATATGCTAATGCGGGGCAATATACGATTGTTGGTGAATTTAGCTCATCTCCATATCCTTCACATGACAGCTCTGATAACTGGTATCGTGGACGATGCTCCATTGCCAGAGATTGGAAACCTCAATGCTTACATGCCGGATGGGGAGACAACCTTTTCGATAATTACGTAAATGACTTTTATTCCAGCATCGGGGAAGGCTCCATCGCACAAGGTGTAAAAAGTCTTTGTTGGACACATTCCGCAGGAGAAATAAAAGCTGGTGCACAAATGGTTGTTTATGGGGTGAAAGCATGAAAAACTGTGTTAACGGACAAATAATCGATATGACCCCCGATGAGGTAACGGCATATCAGGAAGCGACAATTACGACACAACAGCAAATACCGACAGCGGGTCTTGAAGATAAAATGCGTGTTTATATCGAATCTATCCCAACAGCGGACACTCCGACCGTACCGCCAAAAATCGGTTTTAAGTGGAAGCTGACATACAGAGGCATTGCGGGGTTTGCGTGGGAGCTTGTTCCCGACCCCGATGCTGTCGGGACTGTTGCAAAACCTTTTGAGTGGTTTGCGGGAATCCGTGTTGTTAAGGGCTATCATTACACCAACGGCGTTGACGTTGCGCTTGCCGTTGCGAATGGAATCCCTGCAACTTTTGACGATGAAAGGTTTTTAGTTAAGATATAACGACCGAATTAAAATATTAAATATGACAAAGGAGACTAAACCCATGAAACTAACAATAATGATTTCACAACCGATGAAAGACCTCTCTAGTGATAAAATCATCAAAACTAGAGAAAACGCCATTCACACGTTAGAAACATTTGGTTATGATGTGATTGATAATTTTTTCACTGACGACGGTTTCATCACAGATGATACTAAACATACACCAGTAGCATACTTAGCTAAATCATTAGATGTAATGTCTAAGTGTGACGCTGTATATTTTGTAAAAGGATGGGAAACAGCTAGGGGCTGCAAAATTGAACACGAAATCGCGAAAGCTTACGGTTTAGCAATTATTTATGAGGATTGATATTTATGACAAAATTATCAGGTATTGACGTATCTCATTATCAAGGTAACATTAATTGGAAAGCGGTAAAAGAATATGGAATAGATTTCGCCTTCATCAAGTGTTTACAAGGTAAAAGTAGAGTAGACGAGTGTTTTCACACTAACATGCGAAATGCTATAGAAAATGATATTCCGGTTGGTGTGTATGTCTATAGTAAAGCGAAAACAATAGATGACGCTGTGGCTGAGGCAAAAAGGGTAATTAAAGAATGTTCACAGTATAAGTTAACATACCCTGTTGTGTTTGACTTTGAGTCTAAACACTTCGAAGATATGAGTCTCGCAATGAGAGGTAAGATTATTGACGCGTTTTGTCAAACCATCTTATCCGATGGTAAATACATACCAATGCTGTACAGCTCTCGATATTGGCTTATGCATATGATTCCAGCTGAAGTAGTAAAGAAATATGATATTTGGCTGGCTGAATATACTACAGGTAAACCGAAATACACCGGTGATTACAAAATTTGGCAGTATGGTGTCGGAAAAGTAACCGGTATTATCGGAGATGTAGATATGAATATAGGGTACTATGATTACGGGAAGGAGAACAATATGGAACCTATTATTTTTGGACAAGAAGGACTTATTAGTTGCGAAGACGTAAAGAAACTTCAGAAGTTTCTGAATGATATGCATTATCATGACATGAACGGAAAACCTCTCTTAGAAGACGGTAAGTATGGTCGTAAAACTGATTATGCTCTTAATATGTTTGTTAATAACCATGCTAACTTCACTAATATCGTTCCTGCGAAAGTTGAAACTAAGCTCACAATTAATGGAGCTAATTTAATCGGAACTTTGTATAAAACGAAGTGAAATATATGAGAAATGATATGCGTAAATAATGAGATATATCACCATGGCGTAAAAGGACAAAAGTGGGGCATTAGACGTTATCAACCTTATCCTAAAGGAAAACACGGAAAGTTTCTCGGACAAGATAGAGACAATGATATAAAAATCGATAAAGGTACCGAAGTATATCGAGTTCAACAAAAAGGACAATTTCATACCAAGGAACCGGGTCGCAGAATGTATGTGACTCTCGACAAAATTGACGCTTTTAATTACGCTTCTGCTAGTGCTGGACTAGACGGCGCTGGATTGCATGTCGAAATGGTAAATAATGACACCGGTGAAATAGCAACGATGAAATTAAATAAGAATGTAATTATACCATCTTATGAGAAAGTAATGGATGCGTTTATTAAATCGTTTGACGGTTTAAAGGTTAAGGATGCTGCTAAAGAGATGTATAAAGCTGATGAACCCGGTATCGATAAAGGCGAAAAAGTCTATAGAAATAAATTAGTTAAAGAGTTTTTAAATGAAGTTAAAAACATTGAAAAAGACGACGCCTTAGATAGAGCATACATTTCATTCGTAGGAACTTTCATGGAAGATTCGAAAGCTAAGCGCGCTTTCTTTAAAAACTTAAGCGACCAAGGTTATAATGCTATCATCGACGATTTTGATGTAAAATTCGGTAGCGATAACAAAAGACAAAATTTCGTTGAGTCGATGATACTTTTTAATAATAACGATGTATCTTTCCATAAAGCTTTGCCTATATCAGATAAAGACGCAAAGTATTTATCTGATATATGGAGGAACGGAGCCAGAGACAAGACTGTTAGACGTCGTAACAAAGAGAGCGCTCGTAAATTCGACAAATGGGTTGGTTATCATATCGGTTAAGATAACCGACTCATGTTAAATAAAAATTAAAAATCAAAATGGGAGGAGGAGGTAACATTGGCTAATAAAAAAGCTAGCTTTTTAACCCAAGAAGGAAAAGAAAATCATTTGATATCTTTGGCGATGGATGCTGCTGAAAAACAGCTTATAGAAGGAACTGCCTCCTCTCAGATAATAACTCATTATCTGAGACTGGCTACGGTTAAGTATCAGCTTGAGTTGGAATCGCTGAAGGCAGACAATGCACTCAAAGCAGCCAAGACAAACGCCATAAACGATTCTAGGGAAGACAAAGAATTATATTTAAAAGCTATTGAAGCTTTCACGAAATATTCAGGCGAAGATGAAGAACTATAACGAATTAATAGTATTAAAAACGTTTGACGAAAGACTTGATTATTTACGTTTATTTTCTAATGTTTGTGAAAACACTTTCGGCGGAAATAGATATTTTAATCAAAAATTTTATATGTCAGAAGAATGGAAGAAGATTAGAAGAAATGTTATCATACGTGACAATGGATGTGATATGGCTTTAGAAGGTTATGACATAAATACCAAGCATGACCGAATAATGATACATCATATAGTTCCGATTACTTATGACGATATAATCAATCATAGTCCTAAACTTATAGACATGAACAATTTAGTCTGTGTTCGCTACAATACGCATAATTTAATACATTATTCCCGAGACAATGGTTCTTTTGAATACACGCCTAGATTTAAGAATGATACTAAATTATGGTGATTACATGGAAGAAAGTATATTAACAACTATAAAAAACATGTTAGAGATAGACTTGGACGATGACTGCTTTGACGAGGAATTGGTAACATACATAAATACTTGTTTTATAACGTTAAAACAAGTTGGTGCCATAGATTACGATTTCTATATCACCGATAAAACTACAAGTTGGTCTGATTTATTAAAGGATAAAGTGTCATCGTTCCAATCTTTAAAAACATACATATATGCTCGTGTTAAAATATTGTTCGACCCTCCGTCTTCATCGACCTTATCGTCATATGAAAATTTAATTCGGGAATTAGAATTCCGATTAGGAATGGAGAATTAATTTATGGGATATGAGTTACAACATCATGGTATAATTGGACAAAGATGGGGTGTTAGACGATACCAGAATCCAGATGGGTCGTGGACTGCTGAAGGACGAGAACGGTATGGAAAAGAAGTTAATAAATCGGCTAACAAAATTGAAAGTCGAGAATTCTTAACGGAAGAACGTTCTATACCGGCTGGTACAAAAATGTATCGCACGTCTGTGAATCCAAACGAAAATCAAAATGGTTCTGTTTATGTAACATATTTAGACCCAGAACGGAATTTGTATAAGGGCGGATGGGTTAGAAATACCGCTTATTCGTATAATTCTTACGAGTATAAGTTTACTTTAAAGAAAGACTTAAAAATACCAAGCCGTCAGACTCAATCGAAAGTAATTTCAGATGTAATAAACGAAGATAAAAATAAAACACTGCATGATATAGTTTGGAATAGAAGTTTAATGCTCTTTGGAAGTCGTATGCTTAGCGACCTTGTTAAATATAATTATGAAAACAAAGCCAAAAAATTTGTAGATGAGCAAATACATAACGTTTATAAAGGTATGAATGCTGACCAATTGGCATTTTATGCCGCGCAAACGTTTGGATTAAATACCAAGCTTAAAGATGAAGTTATAAGTAGATTATCTAAAATGGGATATAATGCTATGGCTGACGAGGCGTCTATCGGAGGGCGTTACGGACAAGTAAAAGAAGGATACGACCCATTGATAATATTTGATAGAAACCTTTTGAAAACTGATTCTATTAATAGTATTTCTAGAGGTGAAGAACGGAAAGCAGCTAAAGCGGCCATAGAATGGCGTGAAAAAGCTAAGAAAAAGGCAGTTGCTTGGAGCGTAGATTTTACAAATGATATTTTACAACATCACGGCATAAAAGGACAAAGATGGGGTGTTAGACGATATCAGAATTATGACGGGTCTTTAACCTCTGCTGGCAGACGTAGGATAGGCCAAAATTACAAAGAACAGTTAGCTGTTAAAAAACGAATAGATAAAATAAATAAGAAGCCGGATAGTAATCGAAAAGCAATAAAATTAATAATAGAGAACAAAAAGTTAAAAGACTTAAAAGAAGAAGAAGATTTATTGCTGAACAAGAAGATATGGGATATACAGAGATATGCACCGATTGCTAAAAAAAGCGCACTGTCTAAGCTTGGAGGATGGTTCTTAAAAGACATAGTTGCTCCTCCGATTAAAGCTGGCGGTCAGAAAATAATCGGAAAAGCAATATCACCTATTATTGAAACGTTAACCGGAGGGTCTAAATCAGTTAATAAAGAGATTAAAAATGATATTAAAAAAGCAGCTGATAAAGCTAAGAAGACTGTTAATAATATGAAAGACAAAAATATAAACGATTTAGACTTCGATAAATCGTTCGATGAAATAAATGATATTTTAATCGACTATTTTAATAAAATTGATTCTAGACAGTTAATGCTACCGGCTAAAACGTAATAAAAAGGAACTATAAGAATGTTATCAAATGTTGCTGCTCCAAAGTATTATTCTATGTTTAGACAAAAAGTAATACGCGGAGAAATTTTTGTAAACAAGCAAGTCGAAATGCAGATGAACCGCATAGACGAATTAATACAGAATCCTAACTATTACTATGATGATAGTATTGTGGAAGGATTTATATTTTTTTGTGAAAATGAATTGACTTTAACAGACGGAGACGATTTACGTTTATTAGATTCGTTTAAACTATGGGCTGAAGATTTACTAGGATGGTATTACTTTATAACAAAAAGTGTTTATGTACCAGACGGGACTGGCGGAGGTCGATATGTTAACAAACGTATTAAAAAACGACTACGCAGCAAACAATACCTTATAGTAGGTCGAGGAGCGGCTAAGACATTGTATGATTCATGTATACAGGCATACTTTCTAACTGTAAATAAGAAAGCATCTAAACAAGTTACTGTAGCATACACGATGCGCCAAGCAGAAGAAGTAATAGGTCCTTTAAAAACAGCTATTTTGCGAAAACGGGGGCCTGTCTTCAAGGTATTGACAATTGGTTCTAAGTATAATACAACCGGAGACCCAGAGACAAGACAAAAATTAGCGTCTACTAAAAAGGGAATAGAGAACAGATTAAACGGTTCTACACTAGAAGTGTATCCTATGTCTATAGACAAACTTCAAGGTCTAAGAAGTTCGGTTAATACAATCGATGAATGGCTGTCGTGCGATATAAGAGAAGATGTAGTTGCTGCTGTAGAGCAAGGTTCATCTAAAAATAACGATTATGTTATTGTAGCTACGTCGTCAGAAGGAAATGTCAGGAACGGCCCGGGCGATACAATCAAAATGGAGTTAATGCGAATTTTAAAAGGCGAATACTACAATCCGCATGTGTCTATATGGTGGTATAAACTGGACGATGTCGCAGAAGTTTCTCATCCTGAAATGTGGGTGAAAGCTAATCCTAATATAGGTTTGACTGTTTCTTATGAAACATATCAGTTAGACGTTGAACGCGCAGAAAATAACCCATCAGTAAGAAACGAAATACTTGCTAAACGTTTTGGCTTACCAATGGAAGGTTATACCTATTTCTTTACTTACGAAGAAACGTTGAAATCTAATATAGTTAGCGACTATAGACAACTTCCGTGTGCATTAGGAGCGGACTTATCGAGAGGCGATGATTTCTGCTCTTTCACTTTCCTGTTCCCGATGGGAAACGAGAACTATGGCATAAAAACACGTAATTACATAACAGAACAAACCTTGTATAAATTACCATTAGCACTTAGAAGTACTTATGAGACTTTTATTGACGAAGGTAGTTTAATTGTCACAAACGGTACTATTTTGGATTTAAGTTATGTGTACGAGGAATTATATCAATACATAATTGACCAACAATTGGATGTTCGATGCTTAGGATATGACCCGTTTAACGCAGGAACATTCGTAGAAAAATGGGAACGAGATTTTGGGCCATACGGTATAGAAAAAGTTATACAAGGTTTTAAAACAGAATCCGTACCGTTAGGGGAAATAAAGAAATTAGCAGAAGGTCGGTTACTACATTTCGACCAAAACATCATGCAATTTTGTATGGGTAATTGTATCGTTATGGAGGATACTAATAAAAACAGAAAACTCACTAAAAAGAGAAACGACGAAAAAATTGACGCCGTAGCAGCTTTGCTCGACGCATTTGTAAGTTTTAAACTTCACAGAGACATGTTTGATTAATAAACTATTTGGTTAGGGGCGAATTCTTTGAAAAGAGGCGATTCCATTGCATATTTTATAAAACCGAAACTTGAGTATCAATACATGATTGAATAGGAGATAATAATATGGAAATCGACACTAAATCTATACTTAAGGACTTTCAAGAAGAACTTAATGACTCTGACAAATATTATGAACTCGGTTCGAAAATGAGAGCAGACGTTGCGTTTAGTAAAAAGGCGAAGGGGTTTTTCGAGATGTCTAAAGATGAGTTTACTCATGCACGTTGGTTAAGAGACATTCTTATAATGCATTCTGTAGAGATTCCTACTGCTGATAACGAACGATATGAACTTATCAAAGAAAGAACATATCGTTTATTTCTCTGATGACAAATAAGATAAAATTGTAAAAATCAAAATGGAGTTATATGGGAATTCTAAGTAAATTAAAAGACGTGTGGTCAGTTTTTAAAAATAGAGACCCCACTATTGAATACCGCGATATCGGTATGAGTTCATCCGTTAGGTCGGATAGATTATACGGGTACCAATATGGCATAAAGAATTTACAAACGTCTATTTACACTAAGATAGCTATGGATGTGTCATACGTAAACATTCACCATGTTAAGCTAGATGAGATGGGTCGTTTTAAAGAAATAATTCACAGTCCGCTTGACGAATGTCTTAATTTAAGCGCAAATATCGACCAAACCGGTAGATATTTGATACAAGACGCTGTAGAAACTATGCTGTATAATGGTAGCGTGTCATTAGTTCCTGTCTTGACTAACGGTGATATTTTTAATACTGAATCGTACGATATATACAATATGAGAGTTGGTAAAATCTTAGAATGGTATCCGATGCATGTGAAAGTGTCCGTGTATAATGAAGAAGACGGTAAAAGGTATGACATTGTTGTACCTAAGAATTCGACATGCATAGTGGAGAATCCGTTTTATTCAATAATGAATGAGCCTAACTCTACTATCAGTAGATTAAATAGAAAGTTAAGTCTACTTGACGCGTTCGATGAAGAACAGAGTCGAGGAAAACTGAACTTGATTATACAGTTACCGTTTAGTACAAGAACAAATCTTATGGAACAGAGAGCGCAAGAGCGTCTTGAGTCTATAGAAAAGCAACTTGTTGGTTCTAGATATGGTATAGGTTACATAGATTCGAGTGAAAAAGTGACACAATTGAATCGGTCACTTGAGAATAACTTACCAGAACAGATAAAGTATCTAACCGACACGTTTTACTCTCAATTAGGTATAACGGAAGATATACTTAACGGAAGAGCTGATGAAATAATGATGTTGAATTATTATACTCGCGTTGTCGAACCTATAATATCGGCGTTCACAAACGAAATGAAGCGTAAGTTTTTGACAAAAACTGCTCGGTCTCAACATCAAAGTATAGAATTCTTTAGAGACCCGTTTAAATTAGTTACTGTAGACAAGATAGCGTCTATATCAGATACTATGAAACGAAACGAGATAATGACATCTAACGAGATTCGACAGATAATAGGATTTAAACCTACCGGTGATAGCAAGGATGATAAACTTGTTAATCCGAATATTTCTCAGCCTAAAGAAACGGAAACTGTAAACGAAAATATTAATTTAAATAAAGAACAAAATCAAAATGGAGATAAAATAAATGGCAATGACATATGATTTTAGTGGTTGGGCGTCTAAGTCTAACGTAAGGTGCACTGATGGTAGAATCATTCTCAACAACGCGTTTGCTGATAATGACAACGATAAAGTGCCCCTCGTATGGAATCATGACCATCAAGACCCTAGTCGCGTTTTAGGCCATGCTATGCTTAAGAACGTTCCTAATGAGGGCGTATATGCATATTGTAGCTTTAACGATACTAATGACGGTCAGCGAGGAAAAGCACTGGTTCAGCACGGTGACATTACTTCTCTGTCGATTTATGCGAATCAGCTGCAGGAAAATGACGGTTGTGTACGACATGGAAACATCAGAGAAGTATCTTTGGTCTTAGCCGGAGCTAATCCGGGTGCTAAGATTGATGATGTTATTATGCACAGTGATGGTATGGATTCAGAAGCGATTATTTATTCTGGTGTCGAAGGTATTGAGTTATCTCATGCCGACGACAATGAAAATAACAAACCGGAGAATAATTCGAATAATCCTGACGCCGACAATCGAACCGTAGAAGATGTCATTAAAACTTTTAATGACGAGCAGTTAAAAGTGTTTTACGCATTGATTGGCCTTGCTATGTCTGGTGAACTCAATGACGATAAAAACGATAAAAAAACAGATACAGAAAATAATAAAAAAGATAACGAAGACAAAATTAATCATTCAGAAGGAGATAATGAATCGATGAAGAATCTTTTCGAAAAAAACAGTAATCCGGAAACAAATAATACGAACGACGAACTTATTCATACTGCGTTAAATACTATTATTAACGACGCACAGAGTATGGGTTCTCTCAAGAAGTCGTACCTTCAGCATGCAGACGAATATGGCATCAGCAATATTGACTATCTGTTCCCTGACGCAAAGAATGCTACCCCCACGCCTGAGTTAATCAAGCGTGATACTGATTGGGTTAATCAGGTTATGAGTTCAGTAAGTCACAGTCCGTTCTCTAGAATTAAGAGCATTTTTGCTGACATCACTGCAGATGAGGCTCGCGCTAAGGGTTATATGAAGGGTAACGTCAAAATGGATGAAGTTATTCTTGCTCTTCGCAGGGTAACTACTCCTGTTACTATTTACAAGAAGCAGAAGCTCGACAGGGATGACATCATTGATATCACCGATTTCGATGTTGTGTCATTTATTAAGTCTGAAATGCGTACTATGCTTGACGAAGAAATTGCTAGGGCGATTTTGGTTGGTGATGGTCGTAATCCTGATGACCCCAACCGTATCAATGACCAGAACCTTCGCGCCATTTATAAAGACAACGACCTGTATACCATCAAGGCTAAGGTAAACGTCGCAAAGGCCGCTACTTCCGATGAAGTTGCTAAAGAATTTATTCGAACAATTATTAAGACTCGTAAAGACTATAAAGGTTCTGGTAATCCGGTTCTCTACACTACCGAAGACTATGTCACAGACTGTCTTCTCATGGAAGATAAGAACGGTCGTGTAATCTACGATAGCGTCGATAAGCTCGCTACTGCTCTTCGTGTATCAAAGATTGTTACCGTACCTGTCATGGAAAATATGAACGGTGCTACTGGTAAGCCGCTCATGGGTATTATTGTAAACCTTAAGGACTACAAGGTAGGTGCAGATAAGGGTGGTTCAATCAACATGTTCGAGGACTTCGACATCGACTACAACCAGAATAAATACCTGATTGAAACACGTATCAGTGGTGCTCTTGTGAAGCCGCATAGCGCCATCGCACTTGAACTCTATCGAGCAGAGAACTAAACGTAGGAGGTAACAAACATGGATAGGATTTATAATCGAGCAGAAGATAAGAATTGCGCTAACATTATCGTATATAGTAAGGCTAGCGATACCAAAGCTTATTCCGATAAGGAGTGCACTGTGCCGTATAAAACTTCTGAGCTTAAGAACGCATTTATGAAGGGTTGTATAATTGTCTTTACTTATGGTGATTCTAATGAAATGATGATGCCAGTTAGTTTCGCAACCACAGATTCACCTAATATTGGACATTTGGCTTATCTTGGAGAAGGAGAACCCTCAGGTACTGTCGCATTTAGACTTTTAGATAGCGTCAGTGATGACGGGGTATCTAAGCCTCATAAAGTATAATCAAAAATTTGACAATTATAACAGACTAAAAACATTTATGAAATTTTGTGGAAAAATAGGTTTCGGCAATTACGTCGAAACCTCTCCCGGTGTATGGGGCGAAGAAGTAGTCGAAAAGACTTATACTGGAAATTTTGTTAAAAAATACTTGAATTCGAAAAGCTCTAACGATTTTAATGATGAGCTAGACATATCTTTTAGTATAAATTTCATCCCGGACAAATACTTCTGGGAGTATTTTCACAGAATTTCCTATATAGTCTGGAAAAAATCAAAATGGAAAGTTACTAGTGTAGATGTTACAACATCTCCAAGAGTAACTATAACTTGCGGGGGATTGTATAATGGACAGGATTAGTTTACATAATAAATTTGAAGAAATTTTACAATCTAAAAATGTTTACTTTCAATCTCCCCCTAATGTATTAATGAAATATCCTGCTATTCGTTACTCCATCGACGATATTGATATTTCGCACGCAGATGGAATAAACTATAAACAATTCAAAAGATATTCTGTCATCATCATTGACAGAAACCCAGATTCTAAGATATGCGATAAAATACTAGACAGTTTCGAATACGCGAGTTTTGTCAGATTTTATCCGGCTGACAATTTGAATCATTGGGTACTTTATATTTATTGGTAAAAAGGAGATAAAATTATGAGTAAGAATAAGATTGTATGGGACAAGGCTTCGGAACGTTTCTATGAGACTGGTGTTAAGAACGTAGTTCTCTATACTCAGGCCAATGGCGTTTACAACGACGGATGCGCTTGGAATGGTGTAACAGCAATCACTGAATCACCTTCTGGTGCTGAGAGCACTGCACTTTATGCTGACGATATTAAGTATTTGAATCTTATTAGTAATGAAGAATTCGGTGCTACAATTGAAGCATATACTTATCCTGCTGAATTCGAAAAATGTGACGGTACTGCAGACCTTGTTTCTGGCGTAAGTATCGGTCAGCAGAAGAGGGAGACGTTTGGTCTTTCGTACCGTACTGTTTTGGGTAATGATACTGATGGTAACGATTATGGTTATAAGCTGCATCTTATCTATGGATGTAAGGCATCTCCCTCTGAGAGGGCTTATTCCACTATCAGTGATTCCCCTGAAGCGAATACGTTTTCTTGGGAACTTTCTACGACCCCTGTATCAGTGAGTGGTTTCAAGCCTACATCTTGTATCACTATTGATTCTACCAAGTGCGACAAGACCAAACTTGCTGCTCTTGAAACTATTCTTTATGGTAAAGACCCCACTCAGACAAACGGGGATGATGGCGTAGCGCCCAGACTTCCTCTTCCCGACGAAGTGAAGACTCTTATGACTCCTGACGGAGAATAATATTTAAAACAAATCAAAATGGAGGTACACAAATATGTATATTAAAGAAATCGAATACAAAGATTATAACGGATTGGATTGTAAGACTAAGCTCTATTTTAATCTTAACGAAGCTGAACTTACAAAGATGCAGTTTAAGCGTGGTGGTGGATATCAGGAATACCTTAAAAGGATTGTTGATTCTAACGACATTGAGGAAATCGCTTATATTTTCGATGAACTTCTCATGATGGCATACGGTGTTAAATCTGACGATGGTAAGCGTTTCGAGAAGACTGATAAGATTAGAGAAGAGTTCAGACAGTCCGAAGCTTATTCTGTATATTACATGATGCTTCTTACGGACGCTGATGAAGCAGCACGCTTTGTAGACCAGATTCTTCCTAGGAATATTGCAGACGCTGTAAGAAAAGCCAAGGAAGATATGGCTAAAAACTAATATAACATAAGAGGTAAGAGAATGTTAACAATAAAAATTCCCGCAGCGGAATATTGGGACGAACGAACAAATACTTTCCTTTATCACAATGAAATCAGTTTAACCTTAGAACATTCTCTTGTCTCTGTCTCAAGGTGGGAAAGTCGGTACCATAAAACTTTTTTGTCAAAGCAAAAGAAAACTAGTGAAGAGATGCTTTACTATATAAAATGTATGACGATTAAGTGTACCGACGATTCCGCCTATTTATTATTGACGGAGAAAAATCAACAGGAGATAAACGAGTACATCCAAGACCCAATGAGTGCCTGTTACTTTGACGAAAACTCATTAAGACGAGGAGGTTCTTCATCAAACGAGCCTATGACGTCAGAATTAATATACTATATGATGTTCTCGTGTGGTATACCTAAAGAGTGTGAAAAATGGCATCTGAATAGATTGTTAAGTTTACTTAAAGTATTTCAGATTAAGAATAACAACTCGAAAGGTAAGAGAAATCTGACTAGGTCACAGTTAGTAGATAGAGCTAGATTGAACGAAGCTAGAAAAGCTAAATTACATTCATCGGGTTAAACATATGACACAAATAATCAAAATAGATAGTCGTGGTAATTTTAAAAAGTCTAAAAAATTATTATACTCGTTGTCAGATATTATAAAAATAAGTGTTCTGGAGAAATACGGAAAAATTGGTGTACAAAATTTAGAAAAGTATACACCAAAAGACACCGGTTTAACGTCTAAGTCATGGTACTATACAATAGAGACCGACAATAGAGGTAAATATTCTTTGATATTTCATAACTCTAATATACACAATTACGTTAACATAGCGATAATATTACAAACAGGACATGCCACTGGAAACGGCGGATGGGTTGAAGGAGTAGATTATATTAATCCAGCCCTAAAGCCGGTGTTTGAAGAGCTGGTAGACGCTGTCTGGTCGGAGGTGAAATATTTATGAGCGGCAAAGGAGTAGACGAAAGAGTATTATCGATGAAGTTCGATAATGCGTCGTTTGAAAAGAATGCCAAGGTAACTATAAACACATTAGATAAATTACAACGGACTTTGGACACAACAAAATTGTCCAAAGATATATCCAATTTATATTCTTATGTAACGAAAATTGGAACTGAAGTTAAGACTTTTATAGCTATAAAATACGCTATAAAAGGAATCGACGCCGCACTTAAAAGTGTGACAGAAGGTGGTAAACGTCGAGCAGAAAACCTTGAAAATGCACACTTCCAGTTACAAGGTTTATTAAAAGACGAAGAAAAAGTTTCAGAAATAATGAACGACGTTAGTAAATCTGTCGATGGAACAGCATATGGATTGGATGCAGCAGCTAAAGTAGCTTCTCAGTTAGCAGCATCAAACGTTAAAGCTGGAGACCAGATGTTTACTGCTTTACGAGGTATAGCTGGTGTTGCAGCCATGACAAATTCTTCGTATGAAGATATCGGCAGGATATTTACGCAGGTTGCTGGTCAAGGTCGATTGATGGGTGACCAGTTATTGCAATTGTCAGGCAGGGGTATGAACGCGGCAGCTACGTTAGCTGAAGAATTTGGATTGACAGAAGCCGCTGTTAGAGATATGGTATCAAAAGGTCAAATCAGTTTCGATATGTTTTCTCAAGCTATGGATTCCGCATTCGGAGAACATGCTAAGAAAGCTAACGAAACGATGACTGGTGCCTTATCAAACGTAAAATCTGCGTTAGGAAGAATAGGTGCTTTATTCTATTCCCCGCTGATTGAACAAAACGGTGCATTAGTTCAATTATTTAATGCTCTTAGGGTAAAAACAAACGAATTAAAAGACACGTTGGCTCCGACAATCTCTAAAATAGTCGATATAGCCATCAAAGCTATAAATTGGGCAACGTCTATAATTAATAAAATAGATTTTTCAAGTATAGCTTCTAAAATCCTAAAACCGTTCACAGCGGTTAAGCAGACGTTTGACGATATAGGGACTAAGGTACAATCAACATCTAAAATAATTACTAACGCTTCTGATGTTATAAACGAAGTTATTAACGGAAAATGGGATGTTGGTGCTAAACGTTGGGACAAATTAACTAACGCGGGATATAACTGGGTAGAAGTTCAAAATGGAGTAAACGAAACCCTTGGTTCTACGTATAGACATGCGGAACAGTTATCTAATACAATAGATGATTTAACTAATAACGTTTCTGATAGCAACCAAGTAATAAATTTAAGCAATAACACATTAGCGTTAACAAAAAGAAACTACGCAGCTACGAAAACGTCTGTTTCTGGCTTATCTGACGCAATGGCACAATTAAGTATATACGCTAATAAAGCTGGATATTCTGTAGACGATGTAGTCAAAGACCATAGTCTTCTGTCTATGTCGAGTTTATTATTAGATAGTCTATCTAATATAGTTAAAATAATAAAAAGTCTCGGTAAATCGATTTCCAAATCGTGGAATAATATATTCGGTAGCTTAGACAATGTAAATCCTGTTTTCAATCTTATTGCTGGGTTTAGAAAGTTAACTTCTGAGCTACAAATTACAGAAGAAGTATCCAACAAGATAACGCGAACGTTCAATGGATTATTCGCTGTATTAGATTTAATTAGAATGGTCGTTGGTGGAGGTGTTTCACTAGCGATGAAAGCCATTCGTTTTATTTTTGAGACGTTTGGTATAAAAATTTTAGATGTAACTGCTGCGTTGGGCGACGCAATAGTAGCAGTTAGGAATTGGATAAAAAATACTTTAAAGAGCTCCGGAATTTTAAACGGAATAAAACGAATATTAACACCGATAATCAAACTAATAGTCGACGCTGCTAAGTCAATCTATAATTGGGCTAAAGAAAACGATTTATTAAATAAAATCGCGTCTGGTTTAGGTACTATTTTACAAGGTGTAGCATACTTTATAGAAAAAGTAGTTACAAAGGTCGTTGATTGGATAAAAAACAGCAGTGTTTTAAGAAGTATTTTAACTAAAGTCGGAAGTGTAATATCCGAGTTAATAGATAAAACTTCAAAATGGATTGATGGATTAAAAAACACAGATAATATACCAGAATACATAATATCTGGTTTGGTAAACGGATTAAAAAGTGGTATTGTTAAAGTTAAAGAAGTTGTAGGACTTTTAGCAAACACTATATTATCGACTTTACGGGAGATTTTAGGAATACATTCGCCTGCTAGAGTTCCTATGGAATACGGTGAATTGACTGGTGAAGGATTCGCAGTTGGTATAGGCAATGCTACTATGACCACTGTAGAGGCCGTTACTAAGTTCGTAGGCAAGGCTATAACTACTCTGAAAGATTTAACAGTATCAGGCGTTAAATATTTAATAACTAACATGCCTAAAATTCTGGAGTTTTTTTCTAAAATTCCATGGGGTACTATTATTTTCGGAGGATTAGCGATTTCGTTAGCTAAAGGAGTTGGAAAATTAGATTCAACGTTAGATAAAATATCTGAAATAGTATCTAACAATCCGTTAACTATTTTAACAAAAGCTGCAAACAATTTAACAATCGGCATTAACAACTTAATGACTGAGTTAGGAAAAGCTAAAAAAATAAAAGCTGTAACTCAGATGATATATTCTATAGCAATTAGCATCGCTTTAATATCAGCATCTATATTTCTTTTATCTAAAATCGATGATGATGGTTTGAAACGTGCAATTACAGTTATTGAAATTATAACCATCATATTAGCAGCACTTGTGACGTTAATGTACTTTTTAGACAAAAAATCGTCATCGTTTAATAAAATCGATAAAGATAAAAAGATTATAAACGACACAGTATTAAATCTTATAGGTATAGCTGCCAGTTTCTTCCTGATGGCTTTGGCGTTTACGATATTAGCTAGTATAAAACAAGAGAACGTAGCTCAAGCAATAGTTATGATGGGTGCTTTATGGCTTATTGCTTTAACATTAATACCGTTATCGGCTATATCGAATAAAGTCAATGGCGCTGGAAAAACTATGGTATACATAGCAATTTCATTTTTAATAATGGCTAACGTTATGAAATCCGTAGGAAAAATGGATTCTGATACGATATTTAAAGGTTTAGTCACATTAAACGCCTTTAAATGGATGGTTATACAGATGATGGCCATTAACGCACTGTGTAAGTCAATGAACAACGCCGGAAAGAACATGCTATACATATCCGTATCATTTTTAGTAATGGCGAAAGTTGTAAAGTACGCTGGTAGTATATCTGAAAAAGATGCCGATAGAGGAATAAATACATTAAAGAAATTCACTGGTCTAGTCATAGCATTAATGGTTGTTCAAGGTGTTATCGACTTCCTCAATTCTAATAGCGCTGGTTCTAAACGAGCTTATAGCAATGTCGGTAAAATGATATTATACATAGCTATTGCGTTCGGAGTAATGACCTTAGTTATAAAGGCTATATCTAAAATAAGCGACAAAAACTTAAAACGAGGAATAGGTGTTTTATGGATATTTGCAGGCTTAGTATCTGCATTAATTGCAGTCGGTCATTTCATGGGCGATGTTAAAGGTAGTGCTTTATCAATAGGTGGTACTATATTATTAGTTACATTCGCTATGGTTTTAATGGGTGCTTTGGCTGTAGCGATAGGTTTTGTACCGACACGTCTTTTGGAAAAAGGTGTAACTGTAATAGGAATATTCGCTATTTTAATATCCGGTTTGATGGTTGCAGCTGGTGAAGTTAAAAGCGATGCTAGAAAATCTTTACTTGCAATAGTTGCCATGCTATCAGTAGTGACTGTAGCTATATTACTATTTTCTTTAATAAAGCCAGAACGATTATACAGCGCCGTTGGTGCTATGACGATATTGGCAGCTGCTATATCTGGCATGATGATAGCATCTAAGTACGCTAATGGGTCTAAAGAAGCTATTAAAGGTATGATTTCAGTAGGAGTACTACTTATAATAATAGCTGGTGTTATATACGGTATGTGCGAATTGGGTGTTGATTCTAAGACTGCTTTAGGTACAGCTATAGCGTTGGGTATTTTAATGTTGGCGTTAGCGTCGTCGCTAGCAATAATATCCAAAGTTAAGGATTTAGATAGTAAAACAATTACGGCGCTCTATATTATATCTGGCGTTTTAGTTATTATAGGTGGTATCTTATTTTTACTCGATACGTTACATGTTGAATCTAACATAGTTACCGTTTTAAGTTTAGCTGTCCTTATAAATGCACTAGCAGCTGCAGTATTGATATTAAGTCAATCGAAAGAGATAAAAAAAGGTGCATTAAAATCGTTAGTAATAATGTCACTAGTAATGGGCATATTAGGCGCGATATTATTAGCTATGGATAAACTTAAGGTTAAAACAAGTATCAAAACAGCATTATCTTTAGCTATTTTAATAAATGCATTGGCTGCGGCTGTCGTAATATTATCTTATGCTAATGTTACACTAGACGAGAGCGTTATAAAATCAATGTTAGCTTTAATAATAATGGTTTGTGGAGCTATGTTAATAATTTCGGCATCGTTATTAATGTTAAAGAACGTAAATAATGCTATTCCAAGCGCTCTAGCTTTAACCGCAATTATGTTGGCAATGGTACCATTAATAATCGCGTTAGGTTTAGTTGCCGCAGTGTTATCGTTAGATGTTCTTGGTGCTGGATGGAAAGCAGCTATGATTATATTAGCCGGTGTTATAGTGTCCATGTTGGCTATAGTCGGTGTTTTAGCGTTAATGCAAGGCATAGACAACGCTACTGCAAATGCAATAATATTAGTATTCTTACTAAACGCAATATCAGACGTATTAATTAAAGTCGCTCCGTTAGCACCATTAGCTTTAATAGCTAGTGTAGCTATAGGAGCATTATCGGCGGTATTGGTTGTATTGGGAGGTTTAATAACTGCAATCGGCGCCTTAGCATCAAAATATCCTCAAATAGAAGAGTATATTAATACAGGCGCTCCTATCATGATTAAACTTGCTAACACAGTAGGACAAATGATTGGCGCGTTTATAGCCGGTATAGCCGAAGGAATAATGCAAATTTTACCTGCGTTTGGTCAAGCACTTAGCGACTTCGCTAACAATTTAAATAATGGTTTCATAGAAGTAATGAAACTCGCCGCTGATGAGCAGGTTCTTACTGGTGCCGGAATTTTAGTAGCTTCTATATTAGCATTATGTGTAGCCCAATTAATTGAAGGAATAACTAATTTACTACCGTTCGTTCCTAGTATGTTCGACCTTGGCGTTCAATTAAGCAAATTTGCTGTTGCATCTATACCGTTTATTATTGCTTGTAAACAAATGGGACCAGATGGAGCAATGGGAGCTAAAGCATTATGCGACGCATTAATGATGATAACAAAGGCTGAACTACTCCAAAGTTTAACCGGTTTCATAGAGTTTTTTACTGGTTCAAGTGATACTTTTGATATCATGTTATCGAAATTGGTATCATTCGGTTATGCTGCGGTAGAGTTTTCCAACGTCGTATCTGGTAATATCGATGTCGAAGCTGTTACTGCTGCTGTATCTATAGGCGAAATGATTACTTCATTACAAGAAGCAATACCGGCAGTCGCGGCATTTAATGATGCTGACTTCGATTCGTTTAGCGCATCAGTAGCTGGTTTTGGAATTGCAATAGTGGCCATGAACAACGCGTTAACAGATGATGAAGGTAACAGCGTAATAAACTTAGGCGCGATAGATACAGCAAAGAAAGCCGGATTATTAATGACAGAATTGGCCGATAAAATTCCTAAACGTAAAGGTTGGGTTAGTAAAATAATGGGTGAAACTGACCTAGGTTTATTTGGAGCAAGTTGTGCTGCATATGGTGCCGCTATGGTTTTGTTTAGTAATACTGTTACTGATTCTGAAGGTAAGAGTAGATTAAATACAGAATCGATTCAAGCCGCTGCAGATGCTGGCGGAATAATGGCTGAGTTAAACGGAAAAGTTCCTACGAGAAACGGTTTCTGGCAAAAAGTAGCTGGCTCCAAAAGCTTAGAAGACTTCGGTCTTAGTATAGAAGCTTACGGACAATCTATGATTAGATTTAGTGATGCTGTCGTCGATGAAAACGGTACTGTTAAAATCAATCCTAGAGCAGTAGACGCAGCGTATTACGCAGGTAATATTTTCGCTTCTTTAACAAACTCGTTAGCTCCTCAACAGGGTGTTATATCATCATTATTCACGTCTGAAAAAGACTTGAGTGATTTCGGCGTCCAGCTGGAAAGTTTCGGTACGTCAGTAGTAAATTTCTCATCCACAGTTGACGGTAATTTAGGCGACGACCCTAAAGGCATGGTGGATGATGTAAGTTATATTGTTACAAGCATTCTCGGTGTATTACCGTCCGAAGAAAATGGCAATAAAGCTATTTTGGATAAGAATCTAATCGGTAAGTTCGGTGATAATTTCAAAACTTTAGGCGAAAAAATTAAAGGTTTTAGCGATAAAGTAAAGAACATAGATGAAACGGCTGTAACAAGCGCAGCGAAAGCGATAAACGATTTATCAGCGGCTGGTGCAAGTATGGAAAGTGTAACTACAACCGGTGCTAATTCATTTGGTGCTAAGTTAACGGCGTTAGCTGATGCTATGTATGATTTTAGTACCAAAATGGCGGATTACGATTTCTCTGGTTTGGAAAATTTCGCTGAAGCATTAGTAGAATTCGCTCATATCTCTATCGACAATTATGTTTTAGCATATAAAGATGGATATAAGGACTTATATTCCGCAGGTTATTCTGCTGGTGAAATAACGAGAAGAGGTTTCAGTGACGCATTGTTAGACCCTATCGAAAAACCGATAGCAACTATAATGACTACAGTTATGGAAACAATAGCCAATACCTTAAATGATGATAATAAAAAAGAAAGCATAAGAATCGGCGCTGGTAATGTAGTGTCACTTATAATTGCTGAATTCAATTATCGTTTGGGAATAGGCCCGACTGCTACAAATGATTTCTACAATATCGGTGTAAAAATAATATCTTCCATCATTGACGGTATGTCTGATAAAGCTGATAGAGCAAAAGATAGGGCTGGTATTATACTCGACGGTATATACTCTACAATCGATAAAAAGACACGTGGTCACGCTGGTACTAAAGCAAACGGATTACAAAGCGCCGCAGAAGACGTAGCGAACGCTATTAGTTTATCGACTGAGTTTCAGCCTACAATTAGACCGATTCTTGATTTATCAGATATTACATCTGGCGGTAAACGGATTAACTCTATATTTGACGGATTTAGTATTAGTACTTCGTTCGGATTAGCGGCTACGTCCAATAGCATGTTTAACGCTAATCGTTCGAACACTATATCTCCGCTTGATATTTTGAAGAACGTATCCGGTACACCTAAAACAGTAAACAATTACGAAATAAATGGAATTTCCTACGACGACGGTTCAACTATAGCGAACGCAGTCTTACAGCTTATAAACGCAGTCCGAGTAGAAGAAAGGATGTAGAAATGGCATCACCAATTGTAACTAAATTCGAAGTCCAAACAGGTACTACAAATACATTATTCGCCAAATGGACATGGGATAAAACCCATACTGCAAACTATAAAACCAAATGGCAATACAAAGTAGATACCTTGACAACTGGCTCTCAGGGATGGTTCGACGGTCAGGAAGGAAGTCCGTCTACCAAACAAGAGACTTGGGGTATTCCAAGTAATGCAAAAAAGATACGTTTTAAGGTAAAAGCTATATCTGAAACGTATCAAGATTCTAATAATAACGAACATAGTTATTGGACATCTGAATATAGTAGTTGGGTTTATTTTGTTGTTGAAGAGGAGGCGCCACCTTCAGCGCCTTCTACTCCTCAAGTAGAACTCGACGAACTATATAACTTAACTATGTCTTTGGAAGGATTGACATATCCAAAAGGTTCTCAAATCCAGTTTGCGGTGGCGGTCGATGGAAGTAATACGTTACAGCGAAGTAGCTGGCTTGACATACCAATAACAAACGCGGTAAGCTATGTCGTGACTCTTCAACCCGGTAAAACGTATAGAGTAAAGGCTAGAGCTAGAACTACAACGGATAATATATCGGAATGGAGTGCATATTCATCCGCGACTTTAACTCCTCCACCAGTTCCCGGAGAAATAACTGAATGTAGAGCTACTTCTCTAACATCAATTTATATTTCTTGGAGTGAGTCTCCAACTGCTACTTCATACGAACTTCAATATGCTGAAAAAGTTTCTGATTTCTTTTATCAGGATACCGCTACTAGCATAACCGGTATATTGTATAATAGTTTTGAAAAAACTGGGTTACAAACAGGAAAAGTATACGTCTTCCGAGTAAGAGCTGTTAACTCGGCAGGTAATTCGCCTTGGTCGGTATCGTACGGACGAGTATCTTTAGGAAAAAAACCTAATCCTCCTACCACATGGTCGTCAACAACTACCGCTTCAGTTGTTGATACAGTAGTACTATATTGGTTACATAATGCGGAAGATAATTCGAAACAAACTGCGGCAACGATATTGTTATCCTCACCTAATGCGAGACCAAAAGAAATAAATGTAACCGGAGAGACGACGTCGTATACGTTAAAAAGTGCTGATTTACCTGAGTTTTTCAAAGACGGCGCTGTTATAACTTGGAGAGTTAAGACAAAAGGCGCGTTAGATGACTACAGCGAATTCTCAGAAGAAAAGACTATTAACGTGTATATATCTCCATCGTTAGAAATGCACCTAACCGATGGAACTGGAAACGAAGTGGTAGACACTGTAGTTTCATATCCATTAACAGTAACTGGTATATACGTTGCTGCCAACCAAAAGCCTATTACATACTTATTAGAAATAACGGCTAACAACAATTTTGATAGCCAAGATTCATACGGTAATGACATAGTAGTTACTAAAGGTACTGTTTTATATTCTGAGCATTTCGACATTGACACGAATTTTAATAAAACATTAACTCCTAAAGACGTCAAATTAGATAATAATGGCGAATATACGTTAGACTTACATGTCACTATGGACAGCGGTCTAGTAGGATGGGGTCAATATACCTTTACTGTCGCATGGTCTCAAACTGTACCAGAACCTAATGCTGAAATCGCTATAAACAGAGACACATATCAGGCGTATATACGTCCTTATTGTATATTTGATACTGGGTTTAAACCGGTAAAAATGTATTTATCTGTTTATAGACGAGAGAACGATGGACGATTCACAACAATTATGGAAAACATTGAGCAAGAGACAGACGGTAATAGATACATATATGCAACAGACCCTCATCCAGCATTGGATTCGGCTAGATATAGAATCGTTGCTAAATCTTCTACAACCGGAGAAATGAATTATTACGACGTTCCGGGTATTGAATTCGGTGAGAAGGCTATAATTATTCAGTGGGATGAAAATTATGTCCCGTATGATATAGATAGTAACGATAGAGTTAAAGAAAGTAATGGTTGGAATGGTTCTCTATTAAAACTTCCCTATAACATAGATGTAGACAATAAAATAGCTAAAGACGTCACATTAGTGGAGTACGCAGGTAGAGAAAACCCAGTGTCGTATTACGGTGTGCTAAAAAAGCAAACTGGTTCATGGAAAGTAGAAGTTCCTAAATACGATAAAGAGACATTGTATCAATTACAACGTCTTAATCTATACTGTGGGGATGTTTATGTTAGAGAACCGTCTGGTGTAGGTTATTGGGCTAACATAAATGTAACGTTCTCTTTAACACATCTCGCAGTAACAGTTCCTGTAACACTAGATATAACCAGAGTTGAGGGAGGAATGTAATTATGGTAGATTGGACTAAATCCATGACCCAATCGTTTGAATATTACTATGTTGATGAAAATACTTGGAAGGATAAAACCCGTTTAAGTAGTGTAATAAGCTCAGATTTTCAAAGAGATTTGACTTCAGAGACTCTTGGTTCTGCTACGTTCAACACTCATGAATTCGATGGAGAAAAGTATATACGAACATATTTAATTGTAGTTCAAAATGGAATCAGAGAAAGAATATGTTTGAATACTAGTCTGGTTCAGACACCATCTTTATCGTTTGACGGAAAAGTTTTTTCTAAAAATCTTCAAGCATATTCTCCGTTGTATGAATTAAAAGATGGAAAACCGCCTGTTGGATACTATTTAAAAATGGGTTCCAACATATTAGAAAGCGCTATAACGTTAATTACAGAACATTGCCGAGCACCAGTTGTTAGAAAAACATTTAGCAAAAATCTTTTAACTGATTTCGTTGCTGATTCAGGAGACGACTGGTTGACTTTCATAAGCGATTTGTTAGGTCAGGCAGAACATCATATAGCACTTTCACCTTCTGGAGAAATTCTTTTAGAAAAAGATGTAAAGTTTTCTGAGACAATACCTATATGGGAATTCAATGATGATAACTCGTCTATACTTCTTCCTAGTATAACTATGGAATACGATTTATGTGATATACCTAACACGGTAGAAGTAATTTATTCTGATGATAAAAATTATATTTTTTCGAGAGCTGTCAATGATGACCCAGATTCACCTACTTCCACTGTGTCTAGAGGTCGTGAAATTCTGGCTAGGGTTACACAACCTGTTATAGTAGGTAATCCAACTCAAGACGAAGTTGATGACTATGCTCAACGAACGCTTGAACAGATGTCAACTGTAACTTATAAACTGAATTATTCTCACGGTTATTGTCCAGTAACCATAGGTGATTCTATAAGATTAAATTACAAAAAGGCTGGATTATATAACATTAAGGCTAAAGTTATGTCTCAGACCTATAATTGTAGTAAATCAATGTCAGTTTCTGAGACAGCAGCATTTCCGGTTAATTTGTGGAAAGGAACTATGTACCATGTATAAGCTGCCGCCGAACATAGTTAAGACATTTGCGTCTACGTTTAAAAAAGAAAAACCAAAAACATCATCTACTGTTTATGGATACGCCGTTATAAACGAAGGAAAGATTTATGTTAAGTTAGATGGTTCAACTGAATACACTCCAGTGGTTTCAACCATAGATGTTGTTGATGGTGATAGAGTAATAGTTAACATAACAAACCACAGAGCTATAATTGTAAATGATATTTCTTCTCCTGCGGCTAGAAGTAATTCAGTAGCAGAATTAAAAGGCGAATTATCTGATATAACTGACGTTACTAAAACAGCGTTCGCATTTAAAAATTTGAATAATGTTAAGTTAGAGTCTTTTTATGACTATATGATAAAAAAAGGCTTTATAACTAGATACGTTAAGATGTCTGACGAGACAGAAGAATCATCTGCTGTGGTTTTGTTCAACTTATCGTCCGGAGCAGTTATATCAGGTTCGAATATATTAAACAATAGTATAACTAGCGATAAACTTGCCGAGTCCGTAGCAACAGAGATAATTTCTAAAATACCAGATACAGGTTTTGTTGAATTAACATTACAGTCTAGTTTCGAAAATTACAACGACTCCTCTAAATTAAGTTATCGTGAAATAAATAACAGTATGATTTATTTAGATGGGGTTGTTAAAAGAGCAAAAGGTTTAACAAGCAGTCAGATTTTAACTATTATTCCGAGAAATGTTTCACCAAAACACGATATGGAATTTATATTTCCATGTGACAATGATAGAATGTGCTATGCTACTTTGTCAACAATAGGTATATTAACTATAACAAGTGTATACGACCAAGATGGAACAAAATCTACTGAGCCATTAAATCGTGTTTATATAAATACATCATATACAGTGTGGAGAGGATAACATATGGATAATACAATTTTAGTTGCTATTCTATCATTTATCGGCACTATAATTGGAACATTCGGCGGTATACTTACGGCGAACAAGCTCACCAATTATAGATTAACTCAGATAGAAAAAAAGATAGAACAGAATACATTATCATACGAACACATTGCTGCTGAACTATACAACTTACGCACGTCATATGAAGTTTGTTCTGTTAAAATATGTAACTTAGAAAAAAGATTAAACAACATAGAAAAGCTCATTGAGGAGAAAGATATATGAAATTAAATTTTAAAGTTAGGTTAAAGAACAAGTTATTTTGGACGACCATGATACCCGCTGTTATTTTACTTGTAACGCAGGTATGTAAATTATTCGGTCTCAATTTAGACCTTAGCGGTATATCGTCTTCGTTACTCGACATAGTTTCTACAGTATTTATAATTTTAACAATTTTAGGTATTGTTAATGACCCGACTACTAACGGTATATCAGATTCAGACCTAGCGATGACGTACGAGGAGCCTAAACGATAAAAACATAGTGTATTATGGAGTAAAATCCATACTTTATATTTTAGGAGGATGCTATGAATAACATCGTTGATAAAATAATCGAAAAAGGTTTGTGTGTTATTGGCGGCGCATTGTTAGGGTTGTTTATATCTAAAAAGGTATACGACGTAAACAGAGATGCGTACATTAACGACATCGCAAACATACAGTGTAAACTGGATGACATTGATAGCAAAGTTCAGGTCATTAAAGACAGAAAGTAAAAAGTAAAACTCAAACTAGGGCACTCACTTGAAAAACAGTGGGTGTTCTTTTTTGCGACGAAAACATGGTATATTATGGGATAAATACCCAAAACTATATTTTATCGGAGGAATTTTTATGAAAAACGAATTCAGTGAAATCGTTGAATTGGAGAAAGTAAGGAAGAAATTCGAGGAGGTTGCAGATAAATATCTGAAATCTTGGACGGACTTGTACACTCAAATGTACTCTGGAGAAGAATTCAAGATTCTTGACTCCTATGTAAAATTTGATACATGCGAGGCATGTGTTGAGTTTACGTGGATGGGTGTCAGAACAGAAGCTATATTACAGCTTCAGCAATACGATGAGGAGTCTGGACGGATGGATTGGATATCTGCAACACGAACCCTCGACTATATTACTACGTTCGACGATGATGAAGACTAAGATGAGGACGAAGTAGAATAAGGTTTAAACCCGACTAGAACACTCACTTGAAAAACAGTGGGTGTTCTTTTTTTGACGATGGAAACAGGTTGTATTATGGAGTAAAATCCTAATAATTTTTGGAGGTTTAAGCTATGAAAACGCTTATAAAGACGGAAGAATTACAGAGGGAATACGCATTACATTCCAAAGACGTGGAGAAAAAAATGGAGTATTTATTTGATAGGATATTCGAAAAATTTGAAGAATATCGTCTTTTGGATGTCCATTCAGTTTACGATACATGTGAAACTTATGTGATATTCGAACTCGGAGGCGACTATTTTTCGGTGGTGTTCGAATTATTGAAAATAGATGACGACGGAACGGGAAACCAACTCATAACGATTAATGGAACAAATACGTTAATGGTAAGAGCTCTGTATAAATATTTTAGCGAAAAGTATTAACTAAAAGAAACAACGTTGGGATTTAGCGAACAAAGACACTCACTTGAAAAAACAGTGGGTGTTCTTTTTAACCAGAAAAACAGGCAGTTTTATGGGATAAATACCCATAATTTATATTTGGAGGATTCATGTTATGAAGACAAATTCAAAGGAAGTTATTGAACTGGAGAAAATGAGGAAGAAATTTGAAGAGGTATCAGAAGAATATCTGAAATCTTGGATACACCTTTTTACTCAACAGCTCTGTTGCGCGGAATTCGAGCTTCTTGAAACTTACATTAACCGTAATACATGTGAATTGTTTATTGAGTTTAAGATTGTAGGTATCAGAATGGAAGCTGTATTCCAGCTTAAGAACTATGATGAAGATGAAGGTCGTCTTGATTGGACAGGTATGATTCGGCCTTTCGATTTATTTTCTACGTTCGAAGATAACTACGATGATGAGGACGAAGACGAAGAATAAGAATAAGAATAAGAATAAGAATAAGGATTAAAAACCAAAAAGGGCACTCACTTGAAAAACAGTGAGTGTTCTTTTTGACGATGAAAACACAGTATATTATGAAAAGAAAGATTAGGTAAGTACAAGAACCTAATTGAGAATTGTAAGTATGAATGAACTAATGAAGATGCTCAACTTGTAAGGGTTGGGGACCGTAAGGACAGCACGAGTTGTTTATATCTAATTAATATAAACGGGGGTGCACATCTATATTGACTTACACTTTCTTTTTTATTTTTGACTAGAAAAACATAGTATATTATGGAGTAAAATCCGAAATATTTTTGACATTTAGGAGGAACAATATGATTACAATACTGGTGTTGATTTTTTTATCATTAGCAGCAATAGGGAGTATTATGATAATAAGTTATGCGCCCTATCTTCTGTTGATGGTGATAGCACTAACAGTAATATTGGTCGTTTGTGAAATATTCAAATGGTTTATAAAGTAACATGGATTGAAACAAACTAAGGCACTCACTTGAAAAACAGTGAGTGTTCTTTTTGACGATAAAAACATATGCTATTATGGGATAAAATCCTAATAGAATTTTTGGAGGACTTTTTATTATGAAACTCTATCTGACAAAAAAAGATGAAACCGTAAAGGCAGCATTTCGGGCTCAGGCCGAAGAGGTTGAAGAGAATTGGAAGCTCTTTTTTGATAAAACGTTTGCAACGTTTGAAGATTATAAGATGGTTGACCACCACTCGGATTATGAAACGTGTACGACTTGGTACACATTCACTTTCGATGGAGATTACTATAAAGTAATGTTCGAACTCGCGAAAGTTGGAAAAAATGGGAGCGTGAAAAACCTCAATTTCAGCGTCTACGGACTTGATGTATGGAAAAGTATGATAATACGGAATTACATTAGGGATGTATTGAAAAAATGTAAGAAAGAGATGAAGAAAGAGATGAAGAAAAACTAAATAGGAACAAACCCATAATTGGGCGCCCACTTGAAAAACAGTGGGTGTTCTTTTTTTTGACGATAAAAACATCGTATATTATGGGATAAATACCTAATAAATATT
>ENA-OROL01000305-OROL01000305.1-human-gut-metagenome-genome-assembly--contig:-NODE-305-length-52314-cov-3.733060_pt1 | contig 52314 bp, 39 predicted proteins | sample MGYA00242128_ERZ509048 | MGnify/ENA primary metagenome ERZ509048 (study PRJEB26280, sample SAMEA2338750) | human gut metagenome | biome: human gut; feature: human-associated habitat; material: faeces...
GGAAACATAGCATATAAAGTGACATTGGTCGCCCGTGAAGATGCTTCTGTGGAGGTGCTGATCACCTGGCTGTATACAGGTGTTGTTCTGATGATCGTTGGAATGATTGTTTATCAGATTCTGGTCATTCCTCTGGAGATGACTTATTATATTCTGTCAGATAAGCCGGAATTGAAAAGTACAGAGGCTATGAAAGAGAGTCTGGAGATGATGCATGGAAACTTCGGAAGATATCTTATGCTGAAGATAAGCTTTATCCCATTGATGTTTCTTTCTGTTTTTACGTTCTATATTGCACTCTTGTGGATATTTCCATATATGGCCATGACAGAAGTAATGTTCTATCGTGATCTGACAGGGGAGCTTAAAGTGCAGAAAGAGGAAGAAGAACGTGCAGCACGAGACTATGTGAATCCTATGTTTGACAGCTATTCACAGAGTGAACAGCCACAGGAAGATCAGACGCATCCGCAGCAGTTCTGGCGTGTGCCGGAAGAATCGGTTTCTTATGAAAACGAAGATGAACAGAATATTACGGACAGCACAGAAATACAGAATGTTCAGACAGATATGGATGATAAAAAAGAGCAGAATGATTCATCACCAAAAGAAGAGGAAGAAGACAACGAACCGAAACCATGGGATGAATATTTTGACAGTCTGAAATAAAAATACAGTTTATTAAATTGAAGACCTTTTTGCTATGATAAGTATTATGATATCAGGGTTAAAATACCTTTTGGCCCTGACATCATATTATCAGAAGAAAAAGGTCTTTTCTATAGCAATTCAAGAAAAGGGAAAGGGTTTTTACGATTATGAATACAAATGAGATCAGTGGAAAGCGTCAATTGGAATTTTTGGCAGATTTTGATTATATCAGAGAGGCAGGAACTGCAGGAGAAGAAAAAGCAGCAGAAAGGATTCAGAAAACTCTGGACAGTTTTGGCGTGGAGAGTCATCTGGAAGAATTTTCTTTTGATACCTTTCAGATAAAAAAAGCAAAGCTGAAAGTAACAGAGCCATACACAAAAGAATACACAGTAACCGGATATGGAAGATGCGGAAACACAGCAGAGGACGGGCTGGAAGCACCATTTGCGTATGCAGAGAACGGTGATGATATCAGCCTTGCACATGTCAGCGGAAAGATTGTTATGGTAAATGATCCAGTGAGAAAAGATATGTACCGGAAGCTGGTGAAAGCCGGTGCTGTGGGATTCATCAGTATTGCAGGTTCTCCGTTAGATGAAGGCGTGGATCTGGTTCCACGTGCATACGCTCTGCCAAAGAATCTGCCGGGAGAAGAGAAAAAAGAAGCAGGAAGAGAAGCTGTCAATTATGATAACAGGATTCCTGGCGTAAGCATTCATTACAAAGATGCCATCGAACTGGTGACGAAGGGTGCATCTCAGGTATGTTTATCTGTAGAGCAGGAGACAGTAACATGTACATCCCGTAATGTAGTGGCACGTATCGAGGGGACAGATAAGGCAGAGGAAATCCTGACTCTGACTGCACATTATGATTCTGTTCCGGAGGGACCGGGGGCGTATGATAATATGTCCGGAGCAGCAATCATTATGGAACTGTGCAGATATTTCCATGCACACAGACCACGCAGAACAATGGAATTCATATGGTTTGGAGCAGAAGAGAAAGGTCTGCTGGGAAGTCAGAATTATATCAAAATTCATGAAAATGAACTTTCGGCACATCGTTTTAACATGAATGTAGATCTTGCCGGACAGCTTGTAGGCGGAACTGTGGCAGGGATCACCGGTGATGCGTCTGTCTGCAGTATACTCACATATATGGCTCATGAAATCGGTATCGGAATGTCAACGAAGAACCAGATATGGGGAAGTGATTCCAATACTTTTGCATGGAAAGGAATCCCTGCAATGACGCTGAACAGAGATGGGTTTGGCATGCATACCCGTCACGACACCATTGCACTGCTGTCAGACTGGTCACTGGAGAGAAGTGCAGTTCTGCTCGGCTATATTGCAGACAGACTGGGAAATATTGAAAGCTTTCCGTTTGAACGGAAAGTGCCGGAGGAATTTATTGCACAGCTTAATGAATATTTTGGGTAATTTACTTTTTATACGCTGTTATCCTGTGGGATTTTGACATATGTATGCCAAAATCCCGCACTTGACAAATCACTGCCAGATTGATACCCTATCACAAGAGCGTTTTTGATGATAAAAAATCAATCTGAATTCTGACAAGTGTGCCGACAAGTTGATTCTTGAAACAATCTTGCAGGATAAATTTTTTTATTTCAAGGCGGAGGAAGGAGGCGTAGCGGTGGCTACGGCGACCGACGACAACGCGGAAATAAGAAATTTAGACGCAAGATTGTTCGAGAAATCAACTTGTTGGCACACAAGCAACAAGAGGAGAGAAACAAATAATGGATATTATTCAGGTAATCACACAGGAATTGAAGGTGGAGAAATGGCAGGTAGAAGCCGCAGTCAAATTAATTGACGAAGGCAACACCATCCCATTCATTTCCCGATACAGAAAAGAAGCAACAGGTTCCCTTAATGATGAGCAGCTTCGTGCACTCTTTGAGAGACTGACGTATCTGAGAAATCTGGAAGATAAGAAGAATCAGGTATTAAAGAGCATCGAAGACCAGGGCAAGCTGACTGAGGAACTGAAGAAACAGATTCTGGATGCCCAGACACTGGTTGTAGTAGAGGACTTATACAGACCATATCGCCCGAAACGTCGTACCCGTGCGACAATTGCCAAAGAGAAAGGGCTGGAACCACTGGCAGATATCATTCTTCTGCAGATGACAGACAAGCCGGTAGAAGAGGAAGCCAGGGCGTATGTCTCCGAAGAAAAGGGTGTTAAGAATGTTGCAGAAGCATTGAACGGAGCTAAAGATATTATTGCAGAGCGTATTTCCGATGAAGCAGACTATCGTATCTACATCCGTAACCTGACAACAAAGAACGGAAGTATTTCTTCCACAGCAAAGAATGCGGAAACTCAGTCTGTATATGAGATGTATTATGAATTCGAGGAGCCGGTCAGGAAACTGGCAGGACACCGTATTCTTGCGTTAAACCGTGGTGAGAAAGAGAAATTTATCACTGTTAAAGTAAATGCACCGGAGGAAGACATCCTTCGTTATTTGAATAAGAGAGTGATCAAAAAAGACAACCCGAATACAACTCCGATTCTGAAAGCAGTTGTAGAAGACAGTTACAAACGTCTGATCGGACCGGCTATCGAGCGAGAAATCCGCAGTGACCTTACTGATAAGGCAGAAGACGGCGCGATCCATGTATTCGGCAAGAATCTGGAACAGCTTCTGATGCAGCCTCCAATCGCAGGCAAAGTCGTACTTGGATGGGACCCTGCGTTCCGTACAGGCTGTAAGCTGGCAGTTGTAGATGCAACAGGTAAAGTTCTGGATACAACAGTTGTTTATCCCACAGCTCCGACTACTGAGAAAAAGATCCGTGCTGCCAAGGATACAGTGGAAGGTATGATCGAAAAATACGGTGTATCCCTTATTTCAGTAGGAAACGGTACAGCATGTCGTGAATCCGAGCAGGTGATCGTAGATATGCTCAAAGAAATCCCGGAAAAAAAGGTGCAGTATGTTATCACAAATGAGGCAGGAGCATCTGTGTATTCTGCAAGCAAACTGGCTACAGAGGAATTCCCGAACTTTGATGTAGGACAGAGAAGTGCGGCTTCCATTGCAAGACGTGTACAGGATCCGCTTGCAGAACTGGTTAAGATCGATCCGAAATCTATCGGTGTGGGTCAGTATCAGCATGATATGAACCAGAAGAAACTGGATGAAGCATTAAGCGGCGTTGTAGAAGACAGTGTAAATAAAGTTGGTGTAGATTTAAATACAGCATCTGCATCTCTGCTTGAGTATATTTCCGGTATCAGCAAAGCAATTGCCAAAAATATCGTAGCTTACAGAGAAGAGAACGGTCAGTTTACAGACAGAAAAGAACTTCTCAAAGTAGCGAAATTAGGACCGAAGGCATTTGAACAGTGTGCAGGTTTCATGCGTATTTCCGGTGGAAAGAATCCTCTGGATGCAACAAGTGTACATCCTGAGAGCTATGAAGCAGCATCTGCACTTCTTTCAAAACTTGGATATAAGCCAAATGATGTTGTGGCAGGAAATCTCCTTGGACTTTCCCTGCAGGTAAAAGACTATAAGAAGATGGCAGCAGAACTGGGAATCGGTGAGATCACACTTCGTGATATTGTAAAGGAACTGGAGAAACCGGCCCGTGATCCTCGTGATGACATGCCGAAACCGATCCTTCGTTCAGACGTTCTTGAAATGAAAGATCTGAAAGAAGGAATGGTGCTGAAGGGAACTGTCCGTAATGTTATTGATTTCGGTGCATTTGTAGATATCGGTGTACATCAGGACGGTCTGGTGCACATTTCCGAGATGACAGAGAGATTTATCAAACATCCTCTGGAAGCGGTGAGTGTAGGGGATATCGTAGATGTAAGAGTAATCGGAGTTGATATGAAGAAAAAACGTATCAGCTTATCCATGAAAGGATTAAATAAATAACATCAATAAAACAGGGATTACCACTGCAGACCGGATATCTGCAGGAGTGATCCCTGTTTTTTGGGGTACTGCTGTCTGCAGTAACAGTTATTCTGTTTCCCGGTGTGATGTGAGGTGTTCTTCAAGGCTGCGTGCTGCAATGCTCTGTGGCCTTTTTACATTGCGGATCAGACAGATCTTTCGTTCAGGAAGAGGCTCTTCAATGGGAATCTGGACGATTTTCCCCTGAGCAATATGTTCAGCAGCAAGCTCTTCAGGGAAGAATCCGATTCCCAGGTTGTGCTGCACCATAGGGAAGATCTGGTCAGTAGTTGCCACTTCCATATCAGGTGAGAAGGGAAGGTTATGGCGCATAAAATACTGTGTATATAATTCTCTTGTACTGCTTCCGGGAGCAATCCCGATCAGAGGGATATCCTGCAGATCCTGAAGACAGTGTTTGTTGGAAGCTGTTTCCGCATATTCCTCTCCGCCTATAAGGATCTCGCGGAAAGAATAGAGGGGAATTCTCTGAAGTGGTTTTTTCAGGGCGACAGGTGTGGTAACTACTGCAAAGTCTACCAGACCGTTTTCCAGTGCCTGAACTGCCTGTGGTGTGGAATGATTAGAAATCCTCAGCTTCACATGTGGATAACGGTGATGAAAGACTTCCAGTTCGTTCAGCAGGAATAAACGCAGTGCGATTTCACTGGCACCAATATTTACAAGTCCGCTTTCCAGACCTTTATCTTTGAGAAGTTCATTTTCTCCTGATACAAGCTGTTCTATTGCAATTGATACATGTTCAAAAAGTCTTTCTCCTTCAATGGTCAGCTGTACTCCGCGATTGGAACGGATAAAAAGTTTACATCCCAGTTCATTCTCCAGAATGTTCATACACCGGGTAATGTTAGGCTGATTGTTTCCCATAACGTCGGCTGCTTTGGAAAAACTCTTATACTGGGCAACATAGTAAAAAATACGATAATAATCAAGAATCATGATACAGTCGGCTCCTTATGCTATATAAAAATAGAATATCTGATATAGAAAAATAACGTTTGTATATCAATGTGTGAATCAGTATAATACGACTGGGTCAAAAAATCAATATAAAAGTCCTGACAATAGGACGGAGACCAAAAGGGAAGGGAGATTACCGAATATGACAACAGCAAATAAGACAATTAAGATTAATGACGTAGAGGCAGCAAAGAAACTGGTCTGTGCGGCAGTCAGATGTCCATTTGATATTGACATTGTATCTAAAGGAAAAATTTTTATTGATGCCAAATCTATTCTCGGAGTATTAAGCCTTGATGTGGAAGAACCTCTGGAACTTAAATATGATGGTTATGATGAGGATTTTGAATCAGTGATCGCAGGTCTGGCATGTTAAGATTAAAGAAAGGAATTCGCAGGTGCAGATGACATCTACAAATCTTCTATATATTTATGTGATTATCATTAATGTAGTCACATTTTTTATCTATGGCTTGGATAAAAGCAGGGCAAAAGCCGGACAGTGGCGCATACCGGAAGCGCAGCTGATATTTCTGGCGGTGATCGGAGGGTCGGTGGGAGCTCTGGCCGGTATGAAGGTATTTCATCATAAAACAAGAAAGCCGAAATTTAAGACAGGAGTTCCGGCGATACTGATTATTCAACTAATTATTTATTTTCTGTTTTCGGGAAATGAGGGTATTATTCTGCGCTTATAGCAATCCTTATAAATAATGCATATTGATTTTAGCTCATCAGAGCGTGAAATCCTGTGTCAGTAAAGCGGATATATTGTCCGCTTTCTTTTTTTGCCCGAATAAAATTGATTGTTACAGAGAATGAGGTATGTTATGCTACTCTTATATGAGAATTGCGGGATCTGCAAAGCAGCGGAGTAATTCGTAGATATCAAGTCAGGGGAAAGACATCTTTTAACCCTGATATTATATGAAAAGCTGCCTGTTAAATGAAAGAAGGGCAGAAAAATAATACATGACAAAAATATAAGAGAGCAGGTGAAAAATATTGGAACAGGAAATTCAGGAGGCAAAAAGTTTATATTACAGCTATAAGCAGTATTTTTCAGACTATCTTCCGGCTTTGACGAAACTGGGACTGAAAGTAGTAATGGCATTGCTGGTATTTGTGGGCGGGCGCAAAGTGATCCAGTGGTTTGTTTCTTTCATAAAGAAGTCCATGGAGCGTGCGTCTGTAGACAAAGGTGTGATCCAGTTTACAGGGTCGCTGTTGAGAATTGTACTTTACATTTTGCTGGTATTTAGCATTGCCACTCATTTTGGTGTAAGGGAATCCTCTATTGCAGCACTGCTTGGTACTGCCGGTGTAACGGTAGGTCTTGCATTGCAGGGCGGCCTTGCAAATATCGCAGGCGGGATCATGCTTCTGATCTTCAAACCATTTCAGGTGGGGGATTATATCATTATCGCACAGCAGAATGGGTGCGAAGGAACTGTATACAAAATAGAAATCTGTTATACAACTCTGATTTCCATAGATAACAAACACATTGTAATCCCAAATGGAACGCTGTCCGGCAGCATTATTACAAATGTAACTGCCAGAGATCTTCGTAAGCTGGAGATCAAAGTAGGAATTTCTTATGATTCAGACATTAAGAAAGCAAAAGCAATCCTGGAAGAAATCCTTCATAATGATGAAGATACGAAAGACGACCAGGGAATGGTGGTGTTTGTAGATGAGCTTGGAGAGAGCGCAGTGGTCATGGGCCTGCGTGTGTGGGTGGCTACGGAGAAATACTGGCCTGCCAGATGGCGGCTTAATGAACTGATCAAAGAAGCATTTGATGCAAACGGAATTGAAATCCCGTACAATCAGCTGCAGGTTCATGTGAAGAAACAGATATGATAACAACATAAGTCCTCTGAACCAACTATAAGGTTTAGAGGACTTATTGTTTGTACAGATTATAGCCAAATAATACCAAACAAGAATAAATAATCCTTGATCCATAGTGATTTATACCAATTTCATTGTCAGATATTGGTATAATACCACCAAAATAATATAAAATACGACAAAATAATTGACAATGCGACAACAGATTGCTATACTGGAGTCAAGTTAAACAACTAAGTGTTTTTATGAAGATGCAAAGGCGCATGTAAGTAAATGGATTGCTGCACGATTTTTATACATTGCAAAGACGCAAAAATATAAAAACACTTTTTTTGTACCCAAAATTAACTTCGTGATTGTAACTAAGTAACAATGTACAGAAAGAAAAGGAGAGAAAACTATGAAAATGTACAAAAAAGTTATGGCAGCAGCTCTTGCAGGAGTAATGACAGTTTCCATGTCCGCTACAGCATTTGCAGCAGATGATGACGGCTATATTCTCAAAGCCACAAATGAAGATTCCAAATCATCCGACAATGATCTGGTGATCGCAATCGAAGGAAGCGTAAGCTCCATGGACCCGGCAAACATTCCGGATACAAACGCAATCTCTGCTACACGTGGTGTATACGAGACACTGGTTTCTTTTGATGAGAACCAGGAATTAACAGGCAAACTTGCTGAATCATGGGAAGTTTCCGATGACTCTCTTACTTATACTTTCAAACTTCGTCAGGGCGTTAAATTCCAGGACGGAACAGACTTCAATGCAGCAGCAGTTAAAGCAAACTATGATCGTGTAGTTAACAAAGACAACAACCTTCGTCAGAGAAGAACATTTATCGTAACTAACGAAGACGGATCTGAAACACCTCGTGTAGACAGCATTGAAACACCGGATGATTACACACTGGTTATCAAACTGACACAGGCATGGGCACCATTTATCAACCGTCTGACACAGTTCTGTATCATCAGCCCTGCAGCTCTTGAAGAGTATGGCAATGATATCATGAACCATCCATGCGGAACCGGCCCATATGTATGTACAGAATGGGAAGAGGGAGACCACACAAGCTTTAAGCGCAATGATGATTACTGGGGAGACAAACCGGGCGTTGACACTGTAACAATCAAAGAGGTTCCGGAAGCAGGTGCACGTACAGCTATGCTTCAGACAGGTGAAGCAGACTTCATCTATCCTACACCGTCTGACCAGATCGAAGCAATTAAAGGAACAGACGATGTAAATATCCTTACAACAGACTCCAACATCATGAGATATGTAACTCTGAACATGGATCTGGAACAGCTTTCTGATGTAAAAGTACGTCAGGCTATGAACTATGCGATCGACAAAGATGCATACATCCAGTTAATGTATTCCGGATACGGAAAACCAGCTACATCTGTAGTTCCATCTATCATCGGCGGATATGAAGAGCAGGAAGCTTACACATATGATGTAGACAAAGCAAAAGAACTTATGAAAGAAGCCGGATACGAAGACGGATTCAAACTTACTCTGTGGGGCGATAACACAACACAGGAAATCAAAGGTATGACATTTATTTCCCAGCAGCTTGCTCAGATCGGTATCGAAGTTGACGTTCAGCCAATGGAGCCTGCAACTGTAAGTGACAAGATTTATGTTGACAAAGAAGATGCTGAGATCAATATGTGGTATGTAAACTGGTCTGCATCTGACTTCACAATGGATGGTTCTTTACGTTCCCTGCTTTACAGCACAATGTGCCCTCCTACAAGTGCAAACACAGCATATTTCAACGATGCTGATTTTGATAAAGATATGGATGAAGGTCTTGCAACAGCTAACGAAGAAGAACAGGCTAAATACTATAGCGATGCTCAGAAGATCGCATGGGAAGCATGCCCGTGGTTATTCCTTGGCAATGACCAGATCATCTATTCTACAAAATCTTATCTGTCTGGCGTATATGTATCTCCGGACGGAGCATTTAACTTCGCAAATGCAACTTTAGCACAGTAGTAATTTGTTTGAGAACAGGCTGCGAAGAACATAAATCTGGCTGCCTGATCTGAAATTGCAGCAATTCCATAAAAATACTGCCGATACAGCAGTGTGAATACAGGACAAGGATGTTCAAACCGGAGAACTGCCATAAGATTCACTATGGCAGTTCTCCGACTATAAAGCATCAAATATAAACAACAGGTAAGAAAATGATAAGGAGGAAAAATATGGGACGTTATTTAGGTAAACGTTTGATAAGCACGATCCCGCTGCTTCTGGTTATCTCATTCGTAGTATTTATGTTTATCCATATGATTCCCGGTGATCCGGCAAGACTGGTAGCCGGTCAGGATGCAACAAAGGAAGATGTGGCAGTTGTACGTGAACAGCTGGGACTGGATGAGCCACTATTTGTACAGTATGGCAAATATATGAAAGGTCTTTTTACAGGAGATCTGGGAAACTCTATCAAAAACGGTAAAACCGTAGCAGAGACAATCGCACCAAGACTGAAACCAACTATCATGCTGACATTCTCATCCATGATATGGGCTGCGATCATCGGTATTGCAATCGGTATCATCGCTGCCGTATTTCATGGCAGAATTCTTGATTATGTAGGTATGATCATAGCAATCGCAGGTATATCTGTTCCAAGTTTCTGGTTAGGTCTGGAATTAATCCAGCTTTTCTCAGTAAGCCTGGGATGGCTTCCAACCAGTGGACTGGAAACCTGGAAGAGCTACATTCTTCCATCACTTACAATGGGAGCAGGAATCATGGCCGTACTTGCCAGATTTTCCAGATCTTCCATGCTTGAGACCATGCGTGAGGACTATGTGCGTACCGCACGCGCCAAAGGTCTTTCTGAATCACTGGTTGTTATGCGCCATGCATTTAAGAACTCTCTGATCGAGATCGTAACAGTAGCCGGACTTCAGATCGGTGGTCTTCTTTCCGGATCTGTTATGGCAGAGACAGTATTCTCCATTCCCGGACTTGGACGTCTTCTGGTAGACTCCATCCAGATGAGAGATTACAAAGTTGTTCAGGCATTACTGCTGTTCTTTGCTACAGAATATATCCTGATCAACCTGATCGTAGATGTTCTTTATGGCGTGATTAACCCAAGAGTACGTTATGAGTAGAGGAGGAGAGAAGATGGCAGATAAGAACACAACATCAAATATTAACCTTGCTGCTGCCGAAGAACTCCCTAAGGCACAGAGCAAGTTCAAAGAATTTGTCAAGAAATTCATGAAGAGAAAAACAGCAGTGATTTCTCTGGCATTTATAGTTTTTATTATCTTAATGGCAATCATCGGACCGTATGTAGTTCCGTATGATCCGCAGGCACCGGATTACACAGCTATGATGCAGGGGCCAAGCGCAGCCCACATTTGGGGAACCAATGAATACGGACAGGATGTTTTCTCCCGTCTGATGGTTGGTACCAGACTTTCTCTTACATGCGCGCTGACAGCGACGATCATTGGTACGGCTATCGGTGTTGTTCTCGGACTGATCGCAGGTTTCTACGGCGGAATTATCGATGCCCTGATTATGAGATGCTGTGATGTACTTTTCGCTTTCCCTGATATCCTGCTGGCTATCGCAGTTGTTGCCATCATCGGACAGGGTATGGTAAACGTTATGATCGCAGTTGCGGTATTTACAGTGCCGTCCTTCGCACGAATCATACGAAGCGCGACGATTTCCGTAAAGCAGGCTCCTTATGTAGAGGTTGCCCGTTCCCTGGGATGTTCAAACACAAGAATCCTGTTTGTACATATTTTCCCTGGTACGATCCAGTCTATGATCGTTAACTTTACCATGCGTGTAGGTACTGCAATCCTTGCTGCATCATCCTTAAGCTTCCTGGGATTCGGTGCAAATGTTACAGAGCCTGACTGGGGTTCCATGCTTTCCACAGGACGTAACTATCTGAATACAGCTCCTCACATGGTACTGTTCCCTGGTATTCTGATCTTCCTTACAGTTCTGGCATTCAACCTGCTGGGCGACGGTCTCAGAGATACCCTGGATCCAAAGATGAACTAGGAGGAAGAAACCATGGCAGAAAAATTATTAGAAGTAAAGAACCTCCGTACGGAGTTTAAAAGAGATAAAACATGGGTGACAGCAGTTAATAATGTAAGTTTCTCCATTCAGCCGGGTGAGATTCTTGGTCTGGTAGGAGAGTCCGGATGCGGTAAATCCGTAACCTCCCTTTCCATTATGAAACTTCTGGCACGTAACAGTAAGATTTCCAACGGTGAGATCCTGCTTAATGGCAAGGATCTTCTCAAAGAAGATAAAAAAGGCATGAGAAAGATCAGAGGACGTGAAGTTGCCATGATCTTCCAGGAGCCGATGAACTCTCTGAACCCATGTATGAGAATTGAGAAACAGCTGACAGAAGCAATCCTGCTCCATAACAATTTCTCAAAAGAAGAAGCGCACAACAGAGCATTCGAAGTACTGAAATCAGTAGGTATCCCTGAACCGGATATGACATTAAAGAGTTATCCGCACCAGCTTTCAGGCGGTATGTGCCAGCGTGTTATGATTGCTATGGCAATGTCCTGTGAGCCGGAGCTTCTTATTGCGGATGAGCCGACTACAGCCCTTGACGTTACCATTCAGGCACAGATCCTGGAGCTGATGGAGGACATCAGGGCAAAGAAGAATACAGGTATTCTGATGATCACACATGACCTTGGTGTTGTTGCTGAAATGTGTTCCAGAGTTGTTGTTATGTATGCCGGCCGAATCGTAGAAGAAGCACCTGTGCAGGAACTTTTTGCAGATCCGAAACATCCATATACACAGGGGCTGATTGGTTCTGTACCGAAACTTGGAAGTGGTGTGGAATCTCTTCCGTCCATTCCGGGAAGCGTACCGGATCTGTCCGTAATGCCGAAAGGATGTAAGTTTGCACCGAGATGTAAATATGCAATGGATATCTGTCATCAGCAGGAGCCGGAGCTTGCAGATATCAACGAAGCAGGCACCAGAAAATGCAGATGTCATCTGCTCAACAAAACCGGAAAGGAGGCGTAACCTGTGAGCGAGCCGTTATTATCAGTAAAGAATATGAAGAAAACATTCCAGGCAAACGGAGGAATGTTCAGCAAGAAGAAATTTGTCCATGCTGTAAATGATGTATCATTCGATATCTATCCGGGTGAAACTTTCTCTCTGGTAGGTGAGTCCGGATGCGGGAAATCTACGACAGGTAAACTGATCGATCATCTGATCACACCGGATTCCGGTGAGATCTGGTTTGAAGGAAAAGAAATCTCCAGACTTTCCGAGAAAGAAATGCGTCCGCTGCGTTCTGATATTCAGATGGTTTTCCAGGATCCGTACGGTTCCCTAAATCCGAGAATGAAAGTTCAGGATCTCATCGGTGAGCCACTTCTGATCCACACAAACATGAGCGCAGGAGAGCGTCTTAAGAAAGTACATGAACTTCTCGGCACTGTAGGATTAAGTCCGTCTCATGGAGAGCGTTATCCACATGAATTCTCTGGTGGTCAGCGCCAGCGTATCGGAATTGCCAGAGCACTGACAGTGCAGCCAAAGCTGATCATTGCAGATGAACCGGTATCTGCCCTTGATGTTTCTATCCAAGCGCAGGTATTAAATCTTCTGCAGCAGTTACAGAAAGACTTTAATCTTACCTATCTGTTCATTTCCCATGACCTGAGTGTCGTTGAGATGATTTCAGACAGGATCGGTGTTATGTATCTGGGTACGATCGTAGAGACAGCTCCGAAGAAAGAACTGTATGCAAACCCGAGACATCCATATACAAGAGCACTTCTTTCCGCAGTTCCGATCCCGGATCCGGAAGTGAAGAAAGAGCGTATTACATTAAAAGGTGATCTTCCAAGTCCGAGTAATCCGCCAAGCGGATGTCTGTTCCATACACGCTGCCCACATTGTACAGAAAAATGTAAGACACAGGTGCCGACACCTGTTGAAATTGCACCGGGTCATATTGTAAAATGTCATTATCCGGAACTTACAGAATAGGAATTCCGAAATAACAATATTACACCTGAAGATGAACAGTGAAGAAAACAGGATTCACTGAGAGATACAGGTTATCATGAATGGATGAGGAAAGAGGGGGCTATGTTTACTGAGGAAAGACAAAGCGCAATAGAGAAATGCCTTCGTGAAAACGGAAAAGTCAAGGTTAAGGAATTAAGTGAAATGTTTCAGGTCACAGAAGACTGTATCCGAAAAGATCTTAAGATTCTTGAAAACGCCGGTAAGTTAAAGAGAACCTACGGCGGCGCAATCCTTTCACAGGATTATCCGCTGAAGAGAGACGTAGTAGACAGACGCCAGTTTAACCTTGACAAAAAGAGAACAATTGCAGCCAAAGCATTTAAACTGATTAAGAATAACGAAACGATTTTCCTTGATATTTCTACCACAAATATCGAGCTGGCAAAGCTTCTTGCCACGTCAAATATGCGTGTGGTAGTGGTGAGCAATATGATAGATATCCTGCAGATCCTTGCCACAAATCCGTCCATTACTGCAATCGGTACAGGGGGAACAATGTACCAGACAGTAAACGGATTTATGGGAGCTGCAACGATAGAAGTGATCAAACAGTATAGCTTTGACCGTGCATTTATAGGAAGCTGCGGTGTGGATATGACTGATTGTGCAATTACTACATTGGGGGTAGAGGACGGATTGACAAAGAAAGCAGCCGTGCACAGCAGCAGACATAAATATGTTGTTATGGAAAGGGATAAATTCTATTTCAATGATTCCTATAAATATGCATACTTCGATGATATCAGCGGAATTGTTACGGATGAATTTCCAGATGATACGATCGTGAGTACACTGGAGAGAGCAGGGGTAAAATTGTTCTGATGCAGGTAAGTCTTCGGGGGACTTATCTGATCTGGTTAAATCAGTCAGCAGAAAGGATGATCTGTCTGGCTTAAATGAAAAAAGATGGAGGCAAGTACGTGAAAGAATATATTTTGGAAGCCTGTGTAGATTCTGTAGAATCTGCTATGGCAGCGGTTGAAGGAGGCGCAGACAGACTGGAACTTTGCGGTAACCTGATCATCGGCGGAACCACTCCGGGACCGTGGCTTTTTGATGAAATAAGAAAGCGTTCGGATATCAGGATCCATGCTCTGATCCGTCCGCGTTTTGGAGATTTCTGCTATACAGATGCAGAATTTTCCATGATAAAGCATGCAGTGGAAGATTTCAGGAAAATGGGTGCCGAAGGTGTTGTATTTGGGGTGCTGAAGCCGGATGGCACATTAAACATGGAACAGATGAAAGAGCTGATGGAGGCGGCAGGGGATATGTCGGTGACTCTTCACAGAGCTTTTGATGTATGTGTGGATCCAATAGAAACAATGGAACAGGCAATCTCACTGGGAATCAATACGATCCTTACTTCAGGTCAGCGTAATGTATGTCTGCAGGGGGCAGATCTGCTGAAGGAACTGGTAGAGAAGAGTCAGGGACGTATCACGATCCAGGCAGGAAGCGGCGTGGGAGCAGAAGTGATCCGCCAGCTTTATCCGCTTACAGGAGTCAGGGCTTATCATATGACCGGAAAGAGAGTCATTGACAGTGAGATGCAGTTTCGCAAGGACGGAGTCAATATGGGACTTCCGATGCTGAGCGAATATGAGATATGGCGTACGGATGTAGATAATATCCGTGCCGCAAAGAAAGTTCTGGAGGAATTATAATGGCAGAACCGAGAGTTTTTTTAAAAGAGAACAGGGGCCGAATTGAAGAGAACTACCTGGAGCAGGCAAAGAACCTGCCCCGGGTTTTTGCGCCTGTAGACGAAAAATTACAGAAATGTACAGAGGAAGTGGCACTTGCATGTAAATATTTATATGCGTTTATGCCGTACAGTGATATTGGCAATTATCCGTTTGAAGTATTTCTGGACTATGCGGAGAATGGTGTGAGGCTCTGGAAAGAGAATCCGCAGGTTGCAGACCTTCCTGAAGAAATCTTCCTGAATTATGTGCTGTTTCACAGAGTAAATGAGGAGGAGATCGCACAGTGCAGAACTTATTTCCGCGCAGAGATCGGAAGCAGAATACAGGGAATGAACTTCAGAGAAGCAGCGTTGGAAGTGAATTACTGGTGTGCCGAAGAAGCTACTTATCATTGTACAGATGACCGTACTTTATCTGCGATTTCTGTATACCGCAGAGGAAATGGCAGATGTGGTGAAGAGTCTGTATTCACTGTAAATGCACTGCGAAGCGTAGGCGTACCTGCCCGTCAGGTATATGCGCCGAAGTGGTCTCACTGCGATGACAACCACGCCTGGGTAGAGATCTGGTGTGACGGTAAATGGTACTTCCTCGGAGCCTGTGAGCCCGAAGAAATCCTGAATAAAGGATGGTTTACAAACGCTTCTTCCAGAGCAATGATGATCCATTCACGTGTGTTTGACACCAAAATCCCGGAAGGTGAGGTGATCGGCACAGATGGTATGGTGACCATGCTGAATGAATTGAAGAGGTATGCAGTAACCAAAGAAATTACAGTAACAGTAAAGGATGCGCAGGGGTTACCCTCAGAGGGAGCTGAGGTTTCCTTTGAGGTGCTGAACTATTCAGAGTATGCACCGATCGCAGAGAAGAAAACAGACAGTAAGGGAACCGCCAGACTGACAACAGGACTTGGGAGTCTGCATATTTCCGCAAGAATGTGTTCTGACGGCGAGTGGTTCTATGCGGAAACAGTTATGAACACTGAGAAAGAAGATAACTGTGAACTTTGTCTGGTATCGCAGGATAAAAGAAATGACGGCGAATCAGAAAAGTGGACAGCAGCAGATATATTTGCTCCTCATGATGCACCTGTAAACACAGACATGCCGACTTTAGAACAGAAGGCGAAGGGAAATAAGCGTCTGACAGCAGCCAATGCACACAGAGAGCAGAAAGTAAGAAACTGGTCAAATCCGGAATGTGAACGTTTCTTGGAAAAAAAGGTAAACAGGATAGAAGAAGCCATTGCTGCCTCATACAGAGAAGATCTCCTGAGGGTTCTCACAGAGAAAGACAGAACTGACTGTATCAGTGACGTTCTGGAGGAACACCTGGAGCTGGCAATCCCATATCATGGTATGATGAAAAAGGATACCTTTGTATCTTATGTGTTAAATCCAAGAGTAGATGATGAAGTTCTTCAGAAATACAGAAGAGAGATTAAGAAGCATTTTTCCAGAGCTGAGAAACAGGAGCTGAGAGATGATCCTTCCAGAATCTGGAATCTGATCGAGAAGGCAATTGTTTCCAGACCGGAGAAAGAGCGTTCCAGTGTGATCACAACACCGGCAGGATGCATAAGGACCTGTACAGGAAGCTTCCTGTCAAAGAAAATCCTGTTTGTTGCAATAGCGAGAACCCTTGGAGTAGCGGCAAGACTGAATCCACATGATCGTTCTATGGAATATATGGAAAACGGAAGATTCGTTCCTGTGCTTGCAAGAACAGAGAAGAACTGTACTCTGATCCTGAAAGCAGGAGAGACTGTACAGTGGAAATATTTCCAGAACTGGAGTATTGCAAAACTGGAGAATGGAAGATATACATCACTGAAACTGGGAGCAGAGAATTTCGAAGATCAGATCCTGAATCTGCCGTTGGAATCCGGAAACTACAGGATTCTTACTTCAAACAGACTTCCAAATGGAAATATGTTTGCAAATGAATATCATTTTGAAATTCAGCCCGGAGAGACAAAGGAGATCGAGCTGGTACTCAGGGAAGCAGATCTGGAGGATATGCTGGAGAATATTTCCATGCCGGAATTCATGCTGAAAACTGAGGATGGTACAGAAGTGAAAGCATCTGATCTTACAGCAGACGGAAAACATATCCTTATGTTTCTGGAAGAAGAAAAAGAGCCTACTGAGCATATTTTAAATGAAATGATGGAGCAGGAAGAGGCTTTCGCAGGATATGCAGAGCAGATTATTTTTGTAGTGAGAAGCAAAGAAGCACTGGAGACACCGACACTGTCCAAAGCACTTGCAAAGTTAAAAAATATTCAGATTTATTATGATGATTTCTCAGAGATTATCAATACTCTGGGAAGGCGTATGTACGTAGATCCGGACAAACTTCCGCTGATCATTGTGACGAACGGAAGTCTGAATGGGATTTATGCGACCAGCGGTTACAATGTAGGAACCGGGGATATGCTGCTTAGATTAATGTAACAGAGCGATAAATAAGATGTCCGGAGATGACACCTGTGAGCATCTTCTGGTATTGCCGGATTACATTATTGTATAGATGTAAAGGATTGGATATTGAATTTGCATTTACATAAAGGAGATAAAAATCATGTATCAGTTTAACAGAAAAGAATATGAAGAACGTATGAAATGGTATCAGGATGCCCGTTTCGGAATGTTTATCCACTGGGGATTATATTCTATTCCTGCAAGAGGAGAATGGGTACGCAGTACAGAGGAGATGCCTGAGGAAGAATACCTTCCGTTTATGAAAGAATTTGATGCCAGAGACTATAATCCGAAACAGTGGGCAAAAGAGGCAAAGGCAGCAGGTATGAAATATGTGGTTCTGACTGCAAAACACCATGATGGTTTCTGTTTATTTGACAGTAAATACACAGATTATAAAGTTACCAATACACCTGCAGGAAGAGATCTGATCAAAGAATATGTGGAAGCTCTTCGCGAAGAAGGTCTGAAAGTCGGTCTGTATTTCACCTTACTTGACTGGCATCATCCGGACTATCCTCATTACGGAGACCGCATCCATCCTATGAGAAACCATCCGGAATGCAGTAATGAAAACAGAGATTTTTCTCGTTATATAGAGTATATGTACAATCAGGTGGAAGAGGTCTGCACAAATTATGGAAAAATCGATATTATGTGGTTTGACTTTTCCTATGACGATATGCGAGGCGAGAAATGGGGAGCAACCAGACTGATAGATATGGTCCGCAGATTACAGCCGGGAATCATCATTGATAACCGTCTGGAAGTCAGTGGTGAGGGAAGAGGATCTCTGTATGAATGCGATCCGACACCGTATCATGGCGATTTTATAAGCCCGGAACAGATCATCCCGCCGGAAGGAATCTGCGACAAAGAAGGGAATCCGATGGTATGGGAAGCATGCTTCACCATGAACAATAACTGGGGCTACTGTGCAAATGACCACTATTACAAACCTGCTTCCATGCTGATCAAGAAGCTGGTAGAGTGCGTTTCCAAAGGTGGAAATATGATTTTGAACGTAGGACCTGATGCGAAAGGTAAATTCCCGAAAGAGTCCTCTGCGATTCTGTCGGAAATCGGACGCTGGATGGATAAGAACCATGACAGTATCTATGGATGCGCTCCGGCAGCAGATATCCCGAAACCGGATTACGGACGTATCACCAGAAATGGAAACAAGTATTATGTCCATATTTATGAGAATACATTAGGACCACTGCCGCTGATTGGATTTGATAAGAATAAGATTGTGAAAGTACGTGCCCTGGATGACGGACATGAAGTGCCGATCTCTACTTTATGGGTGCACAGCGATTATCCGGATATCGCATTTGTTGACCTTGGTCCGGATCCTGTACTGCCGGATCCTGTAGACTATGTGCTGGAAGTGGAGATGGCTGAATAAAGATATAGAATACAAAAAGCTGCCGTATGGCAGCTTTTTTGTATTTCTTAACCGAATTGAGATGCAGGTGTCTGCCTGGTTCAGCATCGGTTTCTCTTGTTTACGAAATAATTCAGAATCCCACCGCCTACGATAATAACAAGTGCAACAGCAACAACACGTTTCGCTGCTTCCTGCGGCATCTGGCTTTTGGAACCGATGGAATCGGAATAGAAAGTCAGGGTATAATTGATCTCATGAGGGGTACCCATGGCGGTAGTGTCTGCGATTACCGGCATGCTCTCATCCATAATGGTAACCGGGATCTGGAATTCAGAATTCGTTCCTTCCTCATTGACAGGGAGATATTTTTTACCGTCAACGATCATGTAGTCATAATTAGAACTGCTCCACTGGATATCGGCAGTTACTTCGCCGTTTTTCACAGTGATCAAAGTCGGTGAAGTGACACTGGCTTTGCCGCTTCCGCCTTCCAGCTCTACCTGGATGGAATACTCCCCATCTTCTTTATCAAGAGTGAAAGCCTGTGCAGCAGGAACAGAAGTCCATACTGACAGACAGCAGATCAAAGCTGCCAGAACTGCAAAAATCTTTCTCATATTTCTTTCCTCACTTAAATTCGATAATTTTCATCATCCCACAATTGAAATTAATTGTCAATACTTTGTTGAAAAAGTTATCCTGTTTTAGTATAATAAAAAGTACTGTCCGCACGCAACATCATTGAGAACGTAGTGAACAGTGAGCACAATAAATGAATATCTGTGAATTGCTTTGCTGCGAAGCAGCTCCTGCAATTCTGATATCATAAAAATATATATGCAAATCACAGGAGGATATGGTAATGAGAGGAATTTTATACGGAGTAGGAGTTGGCCCCGGAGATCCGGAACTTATGACATTAAAGGCAGTGCGCCTGATCAAAGAGAATGATATTATTGCAGTACCGGGCGCAGAGGTGCGTGAAACAGTTGCATATAAGATCGCAGTACAGGCAGTACCTGAGCTTGCAGACAAAGAACTTCTGCCAATCTATATGCCAATGACACACGATAAGGCAGAACTGGAACTGAACCATGAAAAAGGAGCCAAGGCGCTGGAAGCAGCACTTGATACAGGTAAGAATGTAGTATTTCTGACACTTGGAGATCCGACTATCTATTCAACATTTTCATATGTGCAGAAGAGAGTAGAAGAGGATGGATATGAGACAAGACTGGTAAGCGGTATCACTTCCTTCTGTGCAACAGCAGCACGCCTGAATATCCCGCTTACAGAGTGGAACCAGCCTCTTCATGTACAGCCTGCAGTTCACCGCCTTGACAGTGAACTGGATCAGCCGGGTACCTATGTGCTGATGAAATCCGGCAAAAAGATGAATCAGGTAAAGGAAATTCTGGCAAAAAGCGGACGCAATATCCGTATGGTGGAGAACTGTGGAATGCCGGATGAGCATATTTACAACAGTGTAGAAGAAATTCCGGATGATGCAGGCTATTATTCTCTGATCATTGCAAAGGAACAGGATGGAGGATTATGATCGAGACCAGAGATCTGACAAAAACCTTTGACAATTTTACAGCTGTGGATTCCCTGAACCTGAAAATTGAAAAAGGGGAATTTTTTGGCCTTCTCGGACCGAACGGAGCAGGCAAGACAACAACCATCAGCCTGCTCTCAACCCTTCTTCTTCCGACAAAGGGAGAAATCCTCATAGACGGTCAGCAGCTTACGAGACAACGTCCTGATCTGAAAAGAAAAATCAGTGTGATCACCCAGGAATATTCTATGCGTCAGGATATGAATATGGATGAGATCATGGAATATCAGGGCCGCCTCTATTTTATGCCCAGAAAGCAGATAAAAGAAAGGACAGAGGAACTTCTGGAGTTCTGTGACCTGCTGAAATTCCGCAAGCGTACAGTCCGTAAGCTTTCAGGTGGAATGAAGCGTAAGCTGATGGTCTGCCGGGCACTCCTGACAGATCCGGAGATCCTGCTTCTGGATGAACCCACAGCAGGTATGGATGCTCTTTCCAGAAGACAGATGTGGAATCTTCTGCGTAAGCTTAATGAGAAAAACCTGACGATCCTGCTGACTACTCATTATATGGAAGAAGCACAGAGTCTCTGTAATCGTGTGGCACTGATGGATCATGGTAAGCTGGAGGAGGTAAGTACTCCGTCAGCACTGATCGAGAGTCTTGGTGCTTATGCAGTGGACGAGATGACAGCAGATGGAACACAGAATCACTATTTCCATACACGCCAGGAAGCAATCCGGTATCTGGAAGAGCTTACAGGGCAGGCGTCTCTTCGTGAGACAACACTGGAAGACGTCTTTGTAGAAAGAGCCGGGAAACATTTGATTTCAAAATAGCAGATATTAACTGAATCAGGGAAGTCCCCTGCGGAGGCTGCGAAAAAAGTTAGAATAATCTGGAGAAAAATGTATGGGAATTATAACAATATTATGGGAGAAGTGGGTAGAATTCCGCCGGGACTTCTATAAGATCACGCTGGCGGCAATGATCGCACCGCTAATGTATCTGATCGTATTCGGAATGGGAATCCAGACCACTTCTCATGGACAGCCATACCTGAATTTTCTGATTCCGGGTGTGGTATCACTGACAACTATGAACGGAAGCTTCAACGCCATTGCGCAGAACCTAAACGTACAGAGACTGTATGAGAAGGCTTTTGATCAGGTGATGATCTCCCCCACACCATTATGGCAGTTTATTGCCGGACAGATCATCGGGGGAAGTCTGCGCGGTCTGTATGCAGGAGGAATCATACTGCTTCTTACAGCACCTATTGAGACAGGACTGATCTTCAACGGATGGTCCTTTCTGGTGATGTTCCTGAACGGAGCAGTATTCTCAGCCATCGGCGTGGTGGTCTCCTTTCTGGCAAAAAACCACGCAGACGTGCCGAGGTTTTCCAATTATATCATTATGCCTATGGCATATTTGTGTAACACCTTTTTCTCAACAGAGAAACTTCCGGGATTTATAGGCAAGTTTGTATCAGCCTTGCCATTATCCCAGACCAGCCATCTGATGAGAAGCATTTCATCAGGTGAGGCGGTGAATTACACTGGTATTGGGATTCTGCTTCTTTATCTGCTGGTGTTTACTGTAGCAGCATCATGGTTTATTTATAAGAAGAAAAACCTGTAACTGACTGACAGGGAGGAGCCTGTGCTCCTCCCTGACTTATTTTGTATCCGACTGACTGCTACTCAGAAGTATCAGCGGTATTTGTGAGAACATGAAGATTATCAATTTCTCTCTTTTTTTCAGCAGAGAGATAAGGATAAACTTTGTTTATACCTGAAGTCACAGCATCATCTGACGGTACTTTTATCATGGAATAGACATCAGAAGGGTAGTTCTTAATGATTTCCATGAGATAATCTGCGAATTCTTCGTATTTTTCAAGTCCCATATAACAGTAATCGTAATAAGTAAAAAGCGTGGAATCAAAAGCACCTTCCTGTTTCCGGGAATTGCACAGATCCAGAGCAGTCTGGTAATCTTCCTGTTTGACAAGGGAATCCAGATGATCATAAAATGCAGCAGATGCTTTACATTCTGTCATGCATGTATCGTATCGTTCCTGTACATCCGGAGACAGTTCCCCCTTAATATCCTGAAGGTCTGTATAAAGCGGACTTTGAGAATGGATATTGACAGGCGGGTAATGTTTGTCCAGAAAATTAAGAATCACCAGGGCGGCATTATCATAATCTCCTGTCTTATTATAAAGTTCTGAATAAGTCAGGGCACCGGCGAAGGTGTTTTCATTTCTTTCCTTTTTGGAGTCCAGTATCTTTTTTGCATTTGTATAGTCCCCTGCTTCCATGGCTGCCTCTGCACGTGGAACAGAAGTGGAGTAATAGTCATCGGAAGAGTTGTCTACGTCAGGATCAGGCTCCAGGTAAGCAGGACGTGCATTAGAGGTGGCAATTCCGTTTCTTATCCATATATATCCCACATTTGCAGCGGAAAACAGAGCGGCTGCAATGGCAAAAGCACAGGCAGCGGTAAGCCTTTTCCTGTATTTGTTTCCTTTAAAGGAAGATGTCCGGCAGACTCTGAGAATATTCTGACCGTATTGTGTGGAGTTGATTTCTGTTTCTTTTTCATATCCGGAGGATTTAAATGTCTCCAGTATCTGCTGTCTTTTCAGAATTTCTATAACAGATGAATCCATAATGTATAACCTCTTTGCTTATAGCAATTCTATAAGTTTTTTATGATATCATTCTCAAAACAGTAAACGGCAGCACAAATCCGATCAGAAACTTAAAAAGATAACACCATTCAGGCTGCTGTTCAAGGCAAAGCTGATAAAAGGCAAAGTGTCTGCCAAGATGAAAAACATCAGTAGTCAGGATTACAGAAACTGCTACTGCAGGAAGGATCCAGGCAAGTGAAGGTGAGGGGCAGATCAGGAATATCAGAAGATGAAAAAGTGCACAGTAAATCAGGGAAAAAATACATATTTCCAATGGTTTTCCACTCCGAAGACCTGGCAGTATGTGAAAAAATTCCGGAACAGGCATTGTGGAAGTGGACAAAAGAGCGGAAATATCTTTTTTCAAATGTGTAATATCCTTATATCTTCTGGAATAATCGGCAGTACATTTATTGATTATTTTGCGGACTGATTTAGACAGACTGCTTTGAAATTCTTCTCTGCTCATCTGTTTAGGTGATTTACCGGTGAGCATAAAGGCAAAAACACATCCGAGAGAATAGATATCGACTCTGTCTGTAGGTGTCTGGTAATCCAGAATCTCCGGTGCAGCATAGGGATTGGTACCTGCTACGGTAGTGACCATATGATGGCTCCCCTTTTCTTCTCTGGCAATATCAAAGTCTATCAGTTTCACAGCTACATTCCGGCATAGTTCTGTGATACTTTTTCCGGTGGAAGATGTGGGCTGCTGCTTTTGGGAATTCAGGGGAAGGACATCTGTAAGCAGGATATTCTGAGGAGAAACATCACCATGTACCAGAGAAAGTTCCGAAATATTTTCCAGAGCTTCGCAAAGCTGAAGAAGGAAAATAAGTGCTTCTTTTTCGGAGAGTGTACGCATTTTCAGAATAAAATCCTCCAGGGTGAGGCTTCGCATTTCCGAAAGCTCCTTTGTGGGATAACTGAGGCAGGCGGGTTTCTGTATAAATTCGTTGATTGCCAGAGAATGTCCGTTTTCTGAGAGAACACCATACACAGTTTCGATATAAGGCGACCATCTGGAACTGATTTTTCTGTAAATTTCAGTTAAGGAAGCAGGAATCTCTTTCAGGACTACACTGCATCTGTCAGGCGAAAGGACAGCGTGTTCCTGCCTGATTTCAGAAACATAGGTAGCATAGTAATTTCCATCTTTTTTTAATCTGGGCGGAGAAAGCTGATCTGTAAAATCAAAATCAATATAATTTTTAAGCCTGGGATAGAAATAATCTAAAATAGTCATAGAAACCTCATATTGCTGTAAATACATATAACGCCTGCTCTCTGAGAAGAAAACAGGCGCGTTTTTCGGTAAGTGATCGTGTCAGCTGTAATACATTGTATCACTTCCGGATCAAAATATAAATGATTTTCTGTGAAAAATATATAGCAATTCCCGTTGCTGCAGGAATAAGATGAGCAATAAATCAGGATAAGATAGAAAGTCCATTGTTCATGAGAAGTTCATTGATGTCATCTACACTTCTATGTGCTTTAATACCTGACATAATAATAAAATCTCTCTGGTTTTTTGGATAAAAGTCAGATTGCAGTGTACATTTTAATACTTCTCTGGTTTCCCTGAGATTTAATTTCAGAACGATACAGACGATGATCAGTTTGTCCCGTCCGAGATTCTTGGTTCCTTTCAGAAATTCATGAAGATGGGAAGGATAAATACCACACAGATCTGCAAAATGATTAATGCTGGAAGGCATTTCTGTGATCTTGGCATATAGTTTATCCCTCATTGTATCAGGAGAAACAAATTCTACTTCTTTTACATCTACCGGTTCTCCTTTTTCAATTTTGGCAAAGATATCATTTGTGCTTAGTTTCTTAGTCATAATTTCCCCTTTAAGTTACTGTATCCGGCAATAACTTCCTTAAAATTCGTGGATATGATGTCAGTGCTAAAACATTCTTAACCTGACATTATATATGTACTATATATCTCAAAGTGAATCTTTGTAAAGAGAAAACGGGGAATTATATACTGACAGTGTATGAAAACGTTGCTATTCACTCTGTTCTCCGTAAAACTTTTACCGGTGAACAGCGATAAAACGATATTTCCAATTATTGACTTTTATCCTTTGAATGATATACTTGAATTATACATAACCGAGCAGCTGTTTTTGACATCTGTCCGGTTAAATTTTCACACAGCCATAATAACAGAAGAAAGGGCATACATTATATGAGTAAGTCAAAGATATTAATCGTTGATGATTCACAATTAAACAGAGAAATCCTTTCCTGTATGCTGGAAGATAAATATGATATCTGTGAAGCTGAAAATGGAAAGCAGGCAGTTGAAATCCTTGAAAGATGCCATAAGGATTTTAAGCTGGTGCTCCTTGACCTGATCATGCCGGTAATGGATGGTTATCAGGTACTTGCTGTTATGAAGGAAAAGCAATGGCTGGATATGCTGCCTGTTATCTGTATTTCATCAGAGACTTCCGGAGAGAGCATCCGACGGGTTTATGGACTGGGAGCAAGTGATTACTTCACACGTCCCTTTGATGCAATGACGGTCTTTCATCGTGTTGAGAGTACGATTGCGCTGTATGATAAGATGACGGGAGACCTGCAGGATGCGATGAAAATGTTATCATCTATTTTTCACCGGATACTCAAGATTAATCTCTCGACAGATACTTATACAGTTATAAGAGGAAAAGACAGTACTGTTTCCATGCTTCCAAGTCTTTCTGAAAGCCTTAAAATGATGGCTGATTATAAGTATATTTATGAAGAGGATCAGGAAGAATATTTGAAATTCTGCAGTATAGATAATCTGAGAAGAGAACTTGCGAAAGGCAGAGAACGCATTTACCTGAACTACAGAACTCTGATAAAACAGGAGTACCGCTGGGTATGTATGGAAGTCATCAGAAGTGCAGAATATAAACCGGATGACCAGATTGCCATGATGTATATCCGGGATATCAATGATGAATATCTGAAACAGCTGGATAAGATCATACGTCATGCAAAAGATGCGTTTGCCTCAGTTACAGTAAATATTTCGGATGGAAGCTGTATTATGGCAAACAGCAGGATTGCTTCACTGGAGCTGAAAGATGTAAATGAACCACTGGATTCTTATATTGAGCGGATCAGTCAGTCTATTCCGCAGAGAGAAGTGAGAACTCAGTACAGAAAGGTATTTTGTGTAGATAATCTGAGGGAGTGTCTGACACAGGGAAAAGATATGATCCAATGGGAATGTCCTGTGTATGCCGCAAAAGGAATCAATCTGAGGATGATCAGAACCACAGTTGAGATGGTCCGGAACGTTTCTTATGACAGGCTGGAAGCACTGATCTATTTTTCTGATATTACAGAGAACTATTTTTCAGAGCAGATTCCGCATATGCTGTACAGAAAGAATTTTGACAGAATAGAGATTATTGACGGGCAGAGAGACTGTGTGAGACTGGATCATCCGGGTATCTTTGCCATGGAGATGGTTCTGGCAGAAGAGATCAGTTATTCCGGTTATGTTACTGAAGTTATGAAGAAATTTGTTCCGGATGATGAGAAATCCGTATATGAAAAATGTGTGCGTCTTGATACCATTCGGAAAGAACTGCAGGAGAAAGATAGATATTCTTTCTCTGTTCATCAGTTTAATAAAAAAGGGGAGAAATGTTTAAAGAACTATACATTTTTTTACCTCAATAAATTTTTTGACATTATTGTAGCTACAGTTGAGGATATTACGGAGAAATTTGAACAGGATATTCTGACGGGCGGATATAACAGACAGGGTTTTATCCGTCATGTGGAACGGATTCTGAAAGAAAGTGAAGACAGAACCGGATATGCGGTTGTATTTTTCGATATTAAGAATTTCAAGGCAGTCAATGAGCTTTTTGGAACAGAAATCGGAGATATGATGCTGCGCAAAGTGTACGAAGATGTCCGGAAATCAGAGCTGAAGCCTCTGGTATCGGCACGTGAGGACGCAGATCATTTTATCTGTCTGGTAGAACGTAAGAATCTCGATCTGGATATGCTTACCGGAATGTGTCAGAAGAAACTTACCCGGGGAGGAAAAACACTTCATTTGTCTGTCAAATGTGGGATTTTTATGCTTGAAAAGAAAAAAATGTCTGTGAATGGAATGATCGACAGGGCAAAGATTGCCCAGAGATATATTACAGATGAGTTTGTCCAGTCATATAAGATTTATGATTCTTCCATGAAGAATACATATATAGATAAAGCAACATTAGCAGGTGAACTGGAGGAAGGGATTGAGCAGGGACAGTTCAAAGTATATTTTCAGCCTGTTGTGGATGCAATGACCGGAAAGATTGCATCAGCAGAATCTCTGATCCGGTGGTTCTACCCGGAAAAGGGATTTATTTCGCCGGGTGTATTTATTCCTGCACTGGAGAAAAGCGGACATATTTCCGAACTGGATCTGTATGTGCTGGATTCGGTTAATGAATTTCAGAAGAAACGTTATCAGTCCGATAAGATCACAGTTCCGGTATCAACTAATCTGTCATGGATGGATTTCTATGATGAGACGATCATGAACTGGCTGGAGAAGAAATGTGCAGATGCTTCCATGCCGTCCGGTCTGTGCAGAATGGAGATTACAGAAACTTCCTATGCTGCCATTGAGGCAGACAGAAATGCAACTCTGGAGGCATTAAGAGAAGCAGGGATTCTGCTGCTCCTGGATGATTTTGGAAGCGGATATTCTTCCTTTGGAATGCTCCAGAATTACAACTTTGATATTATGAAAATTGATATGAGTTTTGTGCGGCAGATAGAAACCAATACCAAAACACGCAGTATTATCCGCTTCATCATTGAAATGGCACATACTATGGAGATAAAGATTATAGCAGAAGGTGCTGAAACTAAAGAGCAGGTCGAGTTCTTAAGAGACAACGGCTGTGATTATATTCAGGGTTATTATTTTTACAAACCGATGCCGGAGGAAGAGTTTGTGAAACTGCTGGATGCCGGCAGATAACAGTTACATATAATAGTCTCGCACAAACTGTACAAACTGCTTTACATGGGGTTTCAGAATCCTGTTTTTGCTGTAGACTATATAGAAACTGCGCTTATGGGCAGCTTCCTCCAGCGGAAAGACAAGAATCTGCTTTGTCCTCTGCAGGTCATTGACAGAGCGTGATGAAAGAATAGAGATTCCCAGACCATTAACAATGGACTTTTTGATGCTTTCCAGGTCATTCATGCGGGCGATCACATTCAGATTGCCTGTTGTGATGCCTGTGCGCTCCAGAAAAAGGTCCATTTCTTTTTTTGTGCCGGAGCCTTTTTCCCTGAAAATAATAGGATCTTTCAGGAAATCATGAAAAATAGCGGGTGTTTCTCTGTCCTTGAGTGCAAGATAGTGATCTGTTACAGGAGTTGCAATAACCAGCTCATCATGGCAGAAAGGAATAAACACGCAGCTCTCATCACGTGTATTCTGGCCTACCAGAGCCAGATCTACAGTTCCGTCCAGTACCCGGCTGATGGATTCTGAACTGTCTGACTGTATGGAGTGAAAATAAACATCCGGGTGCGTTTTGCCGAAAGCAGCAAGCAGTTCCGGCAAAAGATAAGAAGAAGGAATGGTAGATGCAGCCAGATCTATCATATGTTTGTGGGCACCTGTAAAATTTTCAAGCAGGTTATTTCTGATTTCCAGCATACGGACTGCACTGTCATAAAGCTGGTAGCCTTTGGCTGTGATCGTTGTTTTCTTTGTAGTACGGATGATCAGTTTCATATGCAGTTCATCTTCCAGGGAACGTATATGCGCACTGATCGTAGGCTGTGTCAGATAGAGGCGGCGGGCCGCCTCTGAGAAGCTGCCGTAGTCCACGACAGCGACGAATGCTTCTAATTGTTTAAATTCCATTGTGAAACTCTCCTTTTATAGTAATCCTCTTAAATAATGCATTTAAGAGGATTACTATAAATGCATCATTTGCGGGGATTGCTATAGTAATGCAGATAATGCATCTAAAGCAATATCCAGTTCCTGTTTTGTATTCTCGGATCCGAAAGAAAACCGGAGAGTACCTTCCGGGTATGTTCCAAGGGTTTTATGGGCATTTGGTGCACAGTGAAGGCCAACTCTTGTCATAATTCCGTAAGTACTGTCCAGCTCAAAGGCGGCCTGAGCCATGTCCATATGTAAGGTCTGGACGGATACAACTGCACAACGGTTTTCAATATTTTTTTTACCGATAATACGCAGAAATTTTTCTTCAGGATCCAGATTCCGGATACCATCCATAAAGTATTGTGTCAGCATTAATTCATGTTGGCGGATTTCTTCCATGGACTGTTTCTCCAGATCACAGAGTGCGGCATGCAGTCCCAGAATCCCAGGTATATTGGGAGTTCCGGGCTCGAAACGATCAGGAAGAAATGCCGGTACTTCTTCAGAATGAGAGGCGCTTCCTGTTCCACCGCTGATAAGAGGCTCAATCTGCGCTGCCAGTTTATTGCGGATCAGAAAGCCACCTGTTCCCTGTGGTCCTCTGAGTCCCTTATGACCTGTAAATGCCAGTGCGTCTATGTGATATTTCTCCATATCAATGTCAATGGTTCCTGCCGTCTGTGCAGTGTCCAGAATAAAAAGAAGCCCATGTTCTTTGCAGAAATCTCCGATTTCCTGTGCTGGCATGACAGTTCCGCATACATTGGAAGCATGAAGACAGACCACAAGCTTAGTCTCAGGACGAAGGAGTGCGGTCGCTTTATCAAGCAGAAGACTGCCGTCAGAAGCGCAAGGGATCCTGTCAAAAGAAATTCCATGTTTCTCCAGCTGTACAAGAGGACGCATCACTGCATTATGCTCCATGGCAGTTACAAGTACATGATCGCCGGGTTTCAGAAGTCCTTTCAGAAGAACATTCAGACTTGCAGTGATATTTTCTGTAAAAATAACATTCTTACCCTTTCCGGAAGTAAAGTGAAAGAGCCTCAGAAGCTGTTCTCTTGTTTCAAAAATCTGTTCCTCCACAGAATAAGCTGCCCGGTATCCTCCCCGGTTCACATTCACAGCAGAGCCTGACAGATAATCATAAACTGTCTGTGCCACAGATGGTGCTTTTGGAAAAGACGTACTGGCTTGATCCAGATATATTTTATTCATAGTAACAAATCCCCCGATTTTTATATATAGCAATTCGTGGATATCAGGTCAGGAAAAAAATACTTTTTGACCCTAACATCATATCTTATCTGTAGTATAGCACAACTTATAAATGATTTCTATAAATAACTATAAAATACGACTATAATGAATTAGTGATTTCAGCATAAAAATGATAAAATAGATACAAAGAAATTGCGCTGACAACAAAAAAAGTCAGAGATGTACTCTCACAAAAGCAAGTGCAATAAAGACGCTGAGAGTAAATAGTGTAAAAGGAGGAAAGAAATAAATGAAAAACGAAAAGGGAACCATAGTTCTGGCAGGAGGCGTGATCGGTGTGATCGCTGCAATTCTGGTGTTTTTTGGAAATCCGGCAAATATGGGATTCTGTATTGCATGTTTCCTGAGAGATACCACAGGTGCGCTGGGACTGCATTCAGCGGCGGCTGTACAGTATATCCGCCCGGAGATCATCGGTCTGGTACTGGGGGCCTGTATCATTTCACTGGCTAAGAAAGAATTTCGTCCAAGAGGTGGTTCTGCACCTGTGACAAGATTTACACTCGGAGCATTTGTCATGATCGGATGCCTGATGTTTCTCGGCTGTCCGTTCCGAATGATCCTGCGTCTGGCAGGCGGAGATGGAAATGCGCTGTTTGGCCTTGTTGGATTTGCAGCCGGTATTCTGACAGGAACCGTTTTCCTGAAGAAGGGCTATACTCTGAAACGTTCTTATAAAATGCCGAAACTGGAAGGCAGTATTTATCCGGCATTCCAGATTGTAATGTTACTTCTGCTTGTGGCAGCACCGGCCTTCATCCATTTCACAGAGCCGGAAGGCGGACCTGGAGCAAAACACGCTGCAATTCTTATTTCTCTTGCAGCAGGTATCATTGTAGGCATTCTGGCACAGAGAACACGTCTGTGCATGGTTGGTGGTATCCGTGATGCCGTTCTTTTCAAAGAATATAAGTTACTGTTTGGTTTCGTTGCAATCCTGGTGACAGCACTGGTGATGAATCTGATCCTTGGTGCAGTGACCGGAACTTCTTATTTCAATCCTGGATTTGCAGGACAGCCGATTGCTCACACAGACGGTCTGTGGAATGCACTTGGCATGTATCTGGCCGGTTTTGGATGCATCCTTCTGGGTGGCTGCCCGCTGCGTCAGCTCATCCTTGCAGGTGAGGGAAATACAGACTCTGCTGTAACTGTTCTTGGTCTGATGGCAGGAGCTGCTTTTGCCCATAACTTCGGACTGGCATCCTCAGGCGAAGGCCCGACAGCGAATGGAAAGATTGCTGTTATTATCGGAATCGTGGTAGTTGCTGTGATCGCGACAGTGAATTCAATGAGAAAAGAAGAAGCCTGACATTACTGAACGACTGTAAAGATATTTTCAGCAAAGGCAGTAGTTGTTTCAGAGTCAGAAAGAAAACAGAAAGGAAACGAGAAGGATGAAAAGAGTAGATGCAAGAGGCTTATCCTGCCCGGAACCTGTGATCCGTGCAAAGAACGCCATGGAATCCGGTGACAAAGAATATGAAATCCTTGTAGACAATGTAGTGGCAAAAGAAAACGTATCCCGTTTTGCAAACCATCAGGGATATCAGGTTCAGGTGGAAGAGCAGGGAGACGATATCCTACTTAAGATCAGAAAATGATCACATATATTGCTACCTTTTATTCCCATTATGGAGCTATTCAGTTCAGAAGAAACTGCGAAGGCATGAATCTGAAAGCAGAAGTCATGCCAGTACCCAGAGACTTAAGCTCTTCCTGTGGAACCTGCGTCCGGTTTCACGCGGAATCCACTTTCCCGGAAACAACAGAAGAAGTGGAACAGATCGTCAGAGTGGAACCGCAGGGATATGTGGGGATTTATCATGCGGATGATGAATGACAGATAATTGCTATAGAAAGAATCTTCCTGACATAGTGAGTATGCCGGAAGGTTCTTTTTATATTATGAAGTTATGTGGAAATATCAGTTTCCTTATAGGAAGATATGTGGATTTTATATGCCTGATATAGATGACCAGAATGGCATTTTTCACTTGACGTTTGTAAAGAATTGCGGTATAGTGCTCGATACGGTTATGATTGAACAAAATATTTGGTCAAAATTTATAGCAATTTTACAAAAAAGGAGACAGAGTAGAAATGACATTTTATCAGGAATTGCAACTAAGCTCTGTTGGTTCGAAACAGTTGATTAAGAACACAACAGACTCAAAAGAAAAAAGACGTCACATATTGATTTATAACTTTAAAGTCTATCTGGTTATGGCATTCTGTGTTGCGGTAGTAAGCATGTACAGTAAACTGACCGGAAGTAACAACAGCGTAGTTGGTGTTACCGTTCTGCTGGCGGTTCTGGTACTTCGCCAGGCAGATTTCGGAATCCGGACAACACATGGACTGCTCTCTATAGCAGGAATTTTCGGAATCCTCATGGCTGGACCGAGGCTGGCAAATATGGCAGCAGCATTACCGTTTGCAGCATTTTTCATCAATGTGGTATGCATTCTGTTGCTGATGATCCTGGGATGCCACAACGTAATTATGTATAACCATTCCACTTTTGTACTGGGGTATTTACTGCTTCTGGGTTACGATGTGACCGGACAGGAATACATTCTGCGAATTGAGGGGCTGGTTGTGGGAATGTTGATCTGTATGGCTGTTTTTTATAAAAACCAGAAGAACAGACCTTACCGCAGAACTTTCCTGGATTTATTCCGTGAATTCGATATTCACTCTGCACGAACCAGATGGTATCTGAAACTGACACTGATCGTATCCAGTGCCATGCTGTTTATGAACCTTCTGGGACTGCCGAGAGCTATGTGGGCAGGAATCGCCTGCATGTCCGTATGCCTTCCATTCACAGAAGACTGTGCATCCAGAGCCGGAAACAGAGGATTGTTTAATGTTGTGGGATGCCTGTTATTTATCGTGCTGTATCTGGTACTTCCGGAATCCATGTATCCGTACATTGGAATGATCGGCGGAATCGGCGTAGGATATTCCGCAGGATATGCATGGCAGACTGCGTTTAACACCTTCGGAGCATTGTCCATCGCAGCCGGACTCTTCGGAATGCCTGCGGCAGTGGCACTTCGTATTGGAGCGAATGTGTTTGGTGCGGTTTATACGGTGGTATGTAACAGGCTGGTGGATAAGGTTGCGGAGCGTATTTATATAAGAAAGAATGCAACTGCGTAACAGGCAAACCTGTTGTATGCGAATAAACAGGAAAAATATTAAAGCCGCATGCAAAAGCATGTAAAAGAAAGACACTTTGTAAATTTACCAAAACATTCAAAGATGGATTTTGGGTACAACAAAAAATCAGCTTCAGCAGATATTACTTCTGCCGAAGCTGATTTTTTTGTATCAGGAGTTTTAAATTTCAGTTTTTATGTTGCGTTTTTTTATTTTTCTACAGATACGAATGTTTCTGTATCGCCGATTGCTGCTGTATAAGAACCAACCTCAACACCTGTAAGTTCTTCGAACTGTGTAGTTTTCATAAGAACGTTCAGCATATTGATGGATGCTTTCTGCAGGTCTGCCAGTGACAAAGTATTGTAGTCTTCTCCGCCGAGCATGTTTGTACCAACAGCGATTGCGTGATCTTTGTAGTCTTCTGCATAGTGTGTTCCGTCGTCCATAGATGCCTGAGACAGCATGTAAGTGATTGTTACAGTACCGTCATCATTTGTTTCATAGGAAGCGGTTCCTTCTTCTGCAAGAGATTCGATCATTTCTTTTACAGTTACAGTTTCGATTTCGTTATCTACTAATTTCGGAATTTCTGTATTGTTAAAGCTGTCTTCTGTTGCAACAACTTCATATGCAGTTCCGTTTGCATCCAGTTTGTAATCGCCCCAGTCTGTGCTTACGCTGTTCCAGATCCATGTACCAAATGTCATGGAGTGAGCAACTGTAGACGGGAAGCCACCTTCTGTTGCAATGCCATCATCGCCGCGTACGATAGTAGGTTCTACGTCACCAATGTAAGCAATCAGGTTGTCATTTACACTGTTACCAGGCATGATCAGGTCATTGCCGGAATGCATAGCCTGTGCATCGGACATACCACCGGATCCGCCCCAGTCTGTCATAACAATACCTTCGAATCCCCATTCAGTACGAAGGATATTCTCTAACAGTTCATAGTCGTTTGCAGTCGGAACACTGTTTACCATACCATAAGTACTCATCATACCCATCGGATTGGACATCTTGACAGCAGTCTCGAACTGTTTCAGATAGATTTCACGGAATGCACGCTCAGATACAACGTCGTTCTGGCTGTTACGGCTGTTTTCTTGATCATTTCCTGCGAAATGTTTGAAGGTAACGCCAACACCCTTGTTGCTCTGTACGCCTAATGCTTCGTTTCCACCAGTTAATCCGGCTACAAGCGGATCTTCTGAATAGTATTCAAAGTTACGTACACAAAGCGGATTTCTGTGGATGTTCATACCAGGTGCAAGCCACTGGGAGATACCATACTGTGCCATTTCCTGGCCAACATTTTCACCCATTGTATATGCAAGATCAGTGTTCCATGTCTGTGCGATCATGATACCAACCGGATATGCGGTGCAGTACTGATAGTACTCGTTTCCGTCCAGACCTGTGTAAGACTGGGAGATACGAAGACCGGCAGGTCCGTCAGCATTTGTCATAGTCGGGATGCCTTTTGTAGCGGAGTACAGACCAACTGTCTGTCCGGCCTGACCATCTACATAGTTTTCATTTGTATAATCAACAACATCCTGGCCGGCATCTGCTGTGCTAGGTGAAGTTCCACCGGAAGACTGTCCGTTTGCGTTCGGAGATTTGCTTCCACCTTCTACCAGGTCAGCCATCTGTGTTACAGTAAGTCCGGATACATACTGTTCAATTGTAATTGTTCCGTCTGCAACATCTTTCAGAGTAGCATTGCTGTAATCAGCCATTTCTTCTGGCTTTTCTGTTGTTTCGTTTCCATCTTTATCAAAGTAAACATGATTGATGTTGTATTCTTTTTCCAGAGCGAAGTCATAAGCGGTTGTTCCTGCTGTATCTTCATCTGTGGTAGCGGATACATAAACAGTTGTGTCACCGCTTCCGTCAACACCTTTTTCTTTATAAGGATTCTCAGTTACAAAGTCTGCTGCTGCAAGGCTGATCTGTGTTGCGCCTTCTGTAGACGGGCTTTCAAGACCTTTGCCGGAAGCTCCCTGCTCTTTGAATTCTTCTGCAAGTTTATCAAAGTTGCTTACGTTTTCTTCTACTGTAAGGTCGTCATATTCACCTGAAGAACCACCCGGATATTTGCCATCACGGTCGATTGACATGTTGTTCTTGAGCTGTTCTGTAACTGCTTCTTCATCCAGGTTAAGAACTGCTGCAGGTGTTGTATTTCTGGAGCTGTTACCTACGCGGATTACATAATTGCCGGCTTCCATGATATAAGCGGCTTTGTCTTCTGAGTAAGAGGACATTTCACTTGTATTGAAGCTGATTGTCATTGTCTGGCTTTCACCTGGTGCAATCTCATCTGTCTTTCCGTATGCTGCAAGTTCCTGATACGGTTTGTCCAGAGTACCTTCCGGTGCGGAGAAGTAAACCTGTACAATTTCTTTACCGGCTCTGTCGCCTGTGTTTGATACAGTTACTTTTACGCGATTAGCATAAATTCTGTGCATCGCGAAGCGTGTTACTGAGAACGGAGTGAACAGTAACATAAAAACAGTGGAAAGGAAATAACGTGGAAAATAAGAAAGTAATTCAGGTGAAAAATCTCACCAAAATGTATAAATTATATGATAAGCCTTCTGACAGACTCAAAGAGGCTCTGGGGCTTACCAGAAAGAAACTTTATAAAGAGCATTATGCACTGCACGATGTGAATTTTGATATCAGTGAAGGCGAGTGTGTGGGCATTATCGGAACCAATGGTTCCGGTAAGTCCACCATTCTGAAAATCATCACAGGTGTTCTGACTCCTACAGAAGGAGAGGTAAAAGTAGACGGAAGAATTTCCGCACTGCTGGAACTGGGTGCCGGATTTAATATGGAATATTCCGGTCTTGAAAATGTGTATCTGAATGGAACCATGATCGGATTTTCCAAAGAAGAAATTGATGCCAGACTGGACGATATCCTGGAATTTGCAGACATTGGAGATTTTATCCATCAGCCTGTAAAAACATATTCCAGTGGTATGTTCGTGCGTCTGGCTTTTGCTGTCGCTATTAACATTGACCCGGAAATCCTTGTGGTAGATGAAGCATTGTCCGTAGGCGATGTCTTTTTCCAGGCCAAATGTTACCATAAATTTGAAGAATTTAAGAAACAGGGAAAAACCATTCTGTTCGTAAGCCATGACCTGAGCAGTGTCTCTAAATACTGTGACAGAGTCATTCTGCTGAACAAAGGCGTAAAACTGGATGAAGGTTCCCCGAAGCAGATGGTAGACCTTTATAAACAGCTTCTGGTAGGACAAAAGCCTGTAAAACAAGTCGAAAGTGCAAACGCAGAAAACGGTGCTGAAGGAACAGCAGGCGAAACAGAAGAAAAGGAAAATGCAGGAAGCTTTCAGGCGAATCCTAATATGCTCGAATATGGAAACCGAATGGCTGAGATCATTAAGTTTGAAGTTCTCGATGACAAAGGGGTTCGCTCCAATACCATAGAGAAAGGAAGTACCTTCAAGATTCGGATGAAGGTTCGTTTCAATCAGGATATTCAGGAGCCGATCATGGCATACACTTTTAAGAACATTAAAGGAACGGAGATTACAGGAACCAATACCATGTTTGAAAAAGTACAGACTGAGAAATCCGCAAAAGGAGATATCTGTACTGCAACTTTTACCCAGGAGATGAACCTTCAGGGTGGAGAGTATCTGCTTTCCTTTGGATGCACGGGCTATAAGGACGGAGACTTTACTGTGTTCCACCGACTTTATGATGCCTGCAATATCACGGTAGTTTCCAGCAAGAATACAGTAGGATTTTATGATATGAATTCCAGGGTGGAAATTACATCAGAAAATTAATGTGAGGAAGAAAGATGGGAGAGACAATCGGAAAGGTGTTTCTGGATACCACATACTATCCGGGACAGGACTTATACAGTGATGGTGCCATAGAGGATGAGATGCTGGCGATTGCCAGAGATTGTGCACCGGAAGAATTTAACAGCGTGATCAGAGACAGGGAAAGCTGGCCGATCCTTTATCATTTTTCTCATATCAGAGAAAACATTTTAAGCTGGCTTCCGTTTACAGGGGAGGAAAAGGTTCTCGAGATCGGTGCCGGATGCGGAGCGGTCACGGGTGCTCTGTGCAAAAAAGCAAAAGAAGTCACCAGCATTGACCTTTCCATGAAACGAAGTAAGATCAATGCTTACCGCCACAGAGATCAGGAAAACCTGAAGATCCTGGTGGGAAACTTCCAGGAGATTGAGAAGAATCTGACAGAAAAATATGATTATATTACCCTGATCGGGGTATTTGAATACGGGGAAGCCTACATTCAGAGTGAGACTCCGTATGTGGATTTCCTGAAGATCATTGCCACACATCTGAAACCGGACGGAAAGATCGTTCTTGCCATTGAGAACCGTCTGGGCCTGAAATACTGGGCAGGATGTACGGAAGATCATTTCGGAACTTTATTTGAGGGACTGGAAGGATATCCCCGTACCAGTGGTGTAAAAACATTTACCAAAAAAGAATTTGGTAAAATCCTGAAGGAAGCCGGAGATCTCAAAGCAGCCTGGTATTATCCTTTCCCGGACTATAAATTTCCAATGACGATCTACTCAGAGGAACATCTTCCCTCGAAAGGTGAGCTGAACCGGACAGAATATAATTTTGACAGATTCCGCCTGGAGCTGTTTCAGGAGTCACCGGTGTATGATACCCTTCTGGAAAATGACCTTTATCCGCAGTTTGCCAATTCTTTCTTACTGCTGATCGGAAAAGAACAGCCTCAGATGCAGACTGTCTATGCGAAATTTTCCAATGAGCGGGATCGCAGATTTGCCATCTGCACAGAAATCTGCAAAAAGCAGGGAAACGAAAAGCAGGCAAAGGGAGATATGGAAAACGGGAAATCCCAAACCGGGGAAGACAAAAACGGACTTCTGGTAAAGAAATTCCCGGCAGAGAAAGAAGCCGAATCTCATATCCGGAAACTTGAAGAAATTTATGAGAAACTGAAAGTGATGTATCAGCCGGAAGGAATCGGGATCAACTATTGCCACTGCACAGCTCAGGGCGCAGAACTGGAATTTCTTGGCGGGATCACTCTGGAAGAGAAACTGGATACGCTTCTCGAAGCAGGAAAGACGGAAGAACTGGAAGCTCTCCTGTTTTCTTATATCGAAAAGATCAGACGCATCCATGAGAAGGAACCATTTGAAAAGACGGAAGATTTCATCCGTGTATTCGGTGATGTAAATCTGGAACAAACTTTAAAAGGTACTTCTGTATCAAACATTGATCTTGTACCTGCAAACATCCTTCAGGATGGTGACAGAGTCTCTGTCATTGATTATGAGTGGACCTTCTTTTTCCCGGTACCATCGCAGTTTCTGGTATACCGTATGATTCACTATTATATGGAAAGCGATGTAAAGAGAGGATCGCTGAAGAGTCTGAATTTCTATGAAAAAGCCGGGATTACTGTCAGGGAACAGGAAATTTATGCAGAAATGGAAGAGAATTTCCAGAAATATATGCTGGGAACACACACTTCCATGCTAAGTCTCTATGACAGGATTTCTCCGGGAAAAGCAAATGCCCTGGAATTTTATGAAGAACAGAAACAGAGGGCATCCAGAGAACTGCAGATCTTCTGGGACGCAGGACGTGATTTTAACGAGGAAGATTCTGTCCGGTATCCATTTAAGAATGACGAAGTTTCCATTACACTGAAACTTCCGGAACATACCACCAGACTCAGACTGGATCCGGGAGAATTTCGCACAGGCATTTATATCAGAAAGATGCGCTGGGGAAATGGAGAGGAAGTAAAACGCCGCGCAGAAGGCTATCGTTTTGACAAAGACATTTTCTATTTTGGCGGGGAAGACCCGCAGCTTTACATTGATGAGATCCCGGAAGGTGCAGGAACTCTGGAGCTGGAGATGGAACTTCTCAACGAGCAGAGAACCGGCCAGAAATTCTGGGAGGCTTATCTGGAAAGAGAAAAGAAACTGAATGTGGCTGCACAGGATCTGATCGCCAGAGAAAAGAAACTGAATGCGGCTGCACAGAATCTGATCACAAGAGAAAAACAGGTCCATACTGTGGAGAACAGTCGGATATGGAAAATATATCGTGCGATAAAAGGAATTTAGGGAAATGGGAAAGATATTTTGGAGTGTAGATGAAAAGAAATATAATGATCAGAGTGCGCATACGCTGATCCTGAGTGGCTGGGCAGCCGATACAGAAGAAAGGAAAGAATGTGAACTGCTTCTCTACGGAGACGGGGAAGAGCTTCCTGCTCTGAAAATTTCCCGCCATTACAGAGCGGATGTTGCCAAAAACCTTACGGAGCTGGGGGAAGTCAATGCCGGTTTCCGGGCGGAAATTCCGGAAATACCGGAACTTGCCGGAAAATATGCAGAACTGGAACTCTTCGTTGTCAATGGAGGAGAGAAAGTCAGTATCTGGAAAGAACCAACCAGAGAACTGAAAGAATTCTGTGCAGACTGTCTGATGGAATACAAAATTGACAGAGAACAGATCATGGGGAAAAACACTCTGATGATAGACGGATGGGTTCTGGATCAGAGAGGCGAAGCTGAAGTCCGGGTGGAAGATGAATCCGGAAGACCGGTAAACTGCACGATCACCAGAGTCAGACGTCCGGATGTGGAAGAAGAACGAAATATTCATACAGAAAAAAAGCCGGAACTCGGATTTTCCATCTCTGTAAATCTGGAAAAAATCACAGCCAGAGAAATCACGATCCTTTTCTGCGGACCGGAGACAAAGAAAACCTATACGGTCAACATAAAGAAATTAAAAGCAGAAAATTCTGTATTCCATCAGATGCGCCGGGTTCTTGCCTGGGAAAACAGGGAAAAGAATGCAGCCTATATCAGAGAGAATGGTCTGGGACAGTTTGTCCGTTATCTGGGAAGCCACCAGCAGGAAGGTGCTGTCCTGGATTATGAAGAATGGCTCAAAGCCCATGCAGCAGGCAGAAAAGAGCTGAAACGCCAGAGAAACGCAGTCTTTTCCTATATGCCTCTGATCAGCATCGTGATTCCTCTGTACAACACTCCGCAGGAATACCTGAAAGAAATCGTGGATTCCGTGATCGCACAGACCTACGGGAACTGGCAGCTCTGTCTGGCTGATGGAAGTGAAGGCGAGGAAACAGGAGAATTTCTGAGAAAGAAATACAAGAAAGAAATCCGCATTTCCTACAAGAAACTCAAAGAGAATAAGGGAATTTCCGAGAACACCAATGCAGCCATCAAACTGGCAATGGGAGATTATATCATGCTCTGCGACCATGATGATGTGCTGGCACCGGATGCACTGTTCCATATTGTAAAAGCCATCACAGAGAAGAAAGCAGATGTGGTATACACGGACGAAGATAAAGTCAGCATGGACGGCAAACATTATTTCGAACCAAACTTTAAGCCGGATTTCAATCTTTTCCGTCTGCGTGAGAACAATTATATCTGCCATATCTTTGCAGTGAAAAAAGAGCTTCTGGAACAGGTGGGAACCTTCCGTTCTGAATATGACGGTGCACAGGACTTTGACCTGATTTTCCGCTGCTGTGAGCAGGCAAAAAAGATTGTCCATGTGCCGAGAGTCCTTTACCACTGGCGTTCCCATATGAATTCCACAGCAGCCAACCCGGAAAGCAAACGTTATGCATTTGAAGCAGGACGAAGAGCGATAGAAGCACATTACAAACGAATGGGAATCCCGGCAGCCGTAGAAATGACAGAAAGACCCGGATGGTACAGAAGCCATGTAGAGATCCAGGGTGAGCCGCTGATCTCCATTATCATTCCAAATAAAGATCATATCGATGATCTGGAACTGTGCATTTCTTCTGTTGAGGAGAGATCGACCTGGAAGAATTATGAGATTCTTGTTGTAGAGAATAACAGCGAAAACAAGGAAACCTTTGCCTATTACGAAGCACTCAAAGGCAGATATGACAATGTAAGGATCCTGACCTGGAAGAAAGAGTTCAATTATTCTTCCATCAATAACTTTGCAGTGAAGGAAGCCCGTGGAGAATATCTTCTTTTCCTGAACAATGATGTGGAGATCATCACTCCTTCCTGGATCGAGGAAATGCTCCAGAACTGTCAGCAGGACGGGGTAGGGATCACAGGAGCAAAGCTCTACTATCCGGATGACACGATCCAGCATGCCGGTGTGGTCGTAGGTCTGGGCGGAATCGCAGGACATATTATGTGCAAGGCACCAAGAGAGACAGTCGGATACATGGGACGTATGGTATGCGTACAGGAGATGAGTGCGGTTACTGCTGCGTGTATGCTGGTGAAGGCTTCTGTATTCAGAGAAGTCGGAGGTTTTGATGAGGAACTGAAGGTTGCCTTTAATGACATTGACTTTTGTATGAAAGTAAGAAGTGTGGGACAAAAAGTGGTATTTACTCCTTATGCGGAACTTTATCATTATGAATCCAAGTCCAGAGGACTGGAGGACACACCGGAGAAACAGCAGCGTTTTTCCAGAGAAGTGAAGTGCTTCCGCAGAAAATGGGAGAGAGAACTGTTAAAGGGAGATCCTTATTACAGTCCGAACCTGTCACTGAAAGAAGGAGACTGTTCCCTGAGGAAAGCTGAAAGAAATGGGGATTGAGATGCCGAAGGAAATATTTGAAGTAACAAGAGAGAGATTTCATTTACTGGACAGAAATCAGTATCTGGTACAGGGAAGCTGGCCGAAAGATGCAAAAATGGAAGCATACCTGGATAAGAAAAAATTAAAAACAACAGTAAAGAAAATAGAAATAGTCAGTGCGCTGGAGCGTTTTAAAGACCCTGACCTGATGAGAGGCGAGCAGATTTCAGCAGCCCTGGAACTGCCGGACAGCCTGTCAGAGTTTCAGAAACTGGTGATTTATGCAGAGATGCCTGATAAAAAACAGGTCTGGTTTTCTATTTCTGCCAGAGAACTTGAGAAAAAGAGAGACAGGCCGCAGGTTTATTTTGAAGAGGAAAAAGTGCAGCAGGGCCTGGTACGTTTAAGAGGCTGGGCGATCGCTGCAAAGCCGGTGGCCATCCGCATTTTCGATGAGAATAAACAGCCGGTTTCTGCGGATATCCAGAGAACAGACCGTGTAGATGTAAACCAGCTTTATGAAGAACTGGAACATCCGGACAAGACGGGATTTTTTACAGAAGTGACCAATGTCTCCGGGAAATGCCTCTATGTGGTATTTTATGCAGGAGACAAAAAGACCGTAAAAGTAGTGCCTCTGAGAAAACTGGAAGTTCTGGCAAAAAAAGTGGACAAGTATGCGAAGAAGGGACTTCATTACTGGAAATCCCAGGGAAGCACGGCTCTTGCGCAGAAGATCGTTTCCAAGGTAAAAACGGTTTCCACCAGAGAGATTCCTTATCAGAAGTGGATCATGCGCCATCTTCCGGGAAAAGCAGAGCTGGAGAAACAGAAAAAGACAAAGCTGAAATACAGCCCGAAGATTTCCATTGTGGTACCACTGTATAAAACTCCGGAAAAATATCTGAGAAGACTGGTGGAGTCTGTGCAGGAGCAGACTTACAGCAACTGGGAACTGTGCCTGTCTGACGGCAGTGGAGCAAACTCCCCGCTGACAGGAATCCTGAAAGAACTGACTGCAAAAGATGCAAGGATCAAAGTGATCTCTCATGACTGTGCACTTCAGATTTCAGAGAATACAAACAGTGCCATAGAAGCGGCAGCCGGAGAGTTTATTGCATTTGCGGACCATGACGATGAGCTGACACCTCACGCACTGTTCGAGTGTGTGAAAGCACTCAATGATCATCCGGGAACTCTGGTGATCTATTCTGATGAAGACAAAATGTCCATGGATGGTCATAAGTTCTTCCAGCCGCATTTCAAACCGGACTACAACCCGGACCTTCTCTGTACCGTCAACTATATCTGCCACCTGTTTGTGGTATCAAGGACAGTGATTGATAAAGTCGGAATGCTGCGGAAAGAATTTGACGGTGCACAGGATTATGATTTTGTGTTCCGCTGTGTGGAAGCAGTGAAGGATGAAGAGATTTATCATGTTCCGAAGATCCTGTATCACTGGAGATGCCATGAAGATTCCACGGCTGAGAATCCGGAGAGCAAGACATATGCGTTTGATGCCGGCAGACGTGCAGTGCAGGAGCATTACAACCGTACAGGAATCCATGCGGAAGTGAAAAACGGAGAATTTCTGGGACTGTACAGAACCAGATTTATCAGAGATTATGATCCGCTGATCTCTATCATCATTCCAAACAAAGACCATATTGATGACCTGAAACGATGCATGGATTCCATAGAACAGAATTCTACTTATAAGAATTATGAGTACATTATCGTGGAAAATAACAGTACAGATCCGAAAACCTTTGAATATTATAAGAAACTGGAAGCGGAGAATGAGAAAGCCCATGTGGTTTACTGGGACGGAGTCTTTAACTATTCTGCCATCAATAATTATGGAGTTTCTTTTGCAAAAGGAGAGTATCTGCTGCTTCTGAACAATGATACGGAGATCATCAATCCGGACTGTCTGGAAGAACTTCTGGGATATTGCATGCGTAAGGATGTAGGTGCTGTGGGTGCCAGACTGTATTATGAAGATGATACCATCCAGCATGCCGGTGTTGTGATCGGATTCGGCGGGATCGCGGGACATTGTTTTGTGCTCCAGCCAAGAGGAACGACAGGATACTGCCACAGAATTATCTGTGCACAGGACTATAGCGCAGTTACTGCGGCCTGCATGATGGTTAAGAGAACTGCATTTGAAGAGGTGGGCGGACTTTCAGAGGAACTGCAGGTTGCCTTTAATGACATTGATTTCTGCATGAAACTGCGCAGTGCCGGATATCTGATCGTGTACAATCCTTATGCAGAACTTTACCATTATGAATCCAAATCCAGAGGTCTGGAGGATACCCCGGAGAAGGTGGCAAGATTTAACCGCGAAATATCTATCTTCGAAAAGAGATGGCCGGATATCTTAAGAAACGGTGACCCTTATTACAATCCAAATCTGACGCTTAAGAGCCAGGATTTCTCACTGAAACGGATCTGAAATTGTCAGAGATTTCAGCAGGAACCGTAACTGTGAGGGGAGTCAGGCGGATATTTGCGATTGAGTCAGGGACTTACTTGATTCGGTTAAACAGTTACGATGGATTATAAGAAAGTTAAGAAAGAAAAATATGAAAAAAAGTGATAAGAAAAAATCAAAAATCATTATAACAAAAGAATCTCAAACAAGGCTGCTGCTTCTGGCAGCTTTGTTTTTTAGCAGCCTGTTTATTTTCCGCAGCTACTTATTCGGAGATTCGGTTATGGTATTTGACGATGTCGGCGGGGATACCTGGCAGCAGTACACCATGCACTATGCTTCCATTGTAAATCATCTCCGTGCAGGTACGTTCTCGCTGTGGGATTTTACGAATGGAATGGGAACGAATATGTTTCTGTTAAGTCTGTTTGATCCTTCCCTGATCCTTCTGTATGTGATCGGAGTAATCCTGGGAGCAGCACATATGCTGTTCTATCTGGTGTGGATCCAGATCCTGAAAATTCTGGTGGCAGGTTTTGTTTTTTATCTGTTTCTTTCAGAATTTAATTACAGCAGACCGGCGAAATTCCTGGCGGCTTTTGCTTACGGGCTGAGCGGATATCTGATGATATGGGGACAGCATTACCAGTTCGGCATGGTTACGATCTATCTGCCGCTGATCCTGCTTTTTGAGGAGAAATTTTTCAGAGGAAAAAGAGGAAAAGGTCTTTTTCCTGTGACTGTATTCTTAAGCGGGATTTACAGTGTGTATTTTTCCTATATGAGTCTGATCGCGGCTGGATTTTATCTGCTGTTTCGGCTTGGAATGGAAGAGGAAATGAGCTGGAAACAGCGGATGGGAAAATTCTTCGGCGGCTGTGCGCAGATGCTGCTGGGAATCGGAATGAGTCTGGCTGCATTTTTACCGGCTGCGGCTACACTGATGAATTCTTCCAGGATCACGTCCGGTGAGAATGGAATCCTGGCACTGTTAAAAACGTGTTTTTCTCATTATGATATTGCCTATTATCAATGCCTGCTCATTCGCCCGTTTTCCACAAATCTGGAAAACCTGCAGACGCTTGGAGACGGGAAGTATGAAGGAATGGCAAATTATTATGAAGATCCGGTACTGTTTTGCTCTACGCTGGCTGTTTTCTTTGCCGTGCAGTTTCTCTTTGTATTGTGGAGAAGCCAGGAGAAAAAACGGGTAAAAATTTCCCTCTATACAGCGGCTGCGCTGATTTTGATCCTGGTGCTTCTGCCATTGGGAGGGATGGCTTTTAATGCCTTCACAGAGCCTACAAACCGTTACACATATATTCTGATGGTTGTTCTCTTGCTTGTTTTTGCATGGATGTGGGATTATCTTTGTGCCGGTGGCAGGATCAGTGTGCCGGCACTGGTGGTTACGACGGTGCTTATGCTGAGAGCGTATCGTATTGGTTACGGACAGAGTATTTTCAGGGAATACAGGATCAATGCAGTGATTCTGGCAGTGACCGGATGTGTGATGGCAGCCTGTATATTTTATCTGGGAAACAGAAAAACTCCGGCAGATCATTGTAAGGGAAGAAAAGTGGCAGCAGGAATCCTTGCAGCAGCACTGCTTGTAAATGTGATTTCGGAAGGCGGGATCAGTTATGTGGACCGTGTGGTCCTGAAAAAATCAGATGTTCCGGCAGAGCAGCTTGCAGAAGCACTGGAGGTCTATGCGGACATTGCCAGATCAGAAGATTCCGAGGAAAAAAGCAGGGCAGCTTTTTATAAGCCGCAGAGATATTTTACAGAATTATACAGGCAGGATCTTCAGGATGCCCTGAATTATCTGAAAGAGACAGACCCGGAATTTTACAGAGTGGAGAAGGATTATTCCTCCGCGACCTATACGATGGATGCACTCGCACAGGGATACAGGGGAATCAGCACTTACAATTCTGTTCTGAACGGAAATCTGAAAAACTTTGTGGATGTATGTTACCCGGAACTTTATTACATGGATCAGAACCGATATGCATTCTGGCCAAACGCGAATGATAATTTTCTGGCGGCTTTTACAGGGGTCAGATATCTGATTTCCCAAAACAGCAAACTGGACAGCAGTAAATATGAGCTGATCCGTAAATTTGGAGACAATATTTATCTGTACCGCAATATCCGGGAGTCTGATGTTGCCAGATTCTATACCAACACGATTTCTGAGGAATCGCTGGAAAATCTGTGCGACAGAGAGAGCCGGGAGAGGTTGCTGGAGAATTCACTGGCACTCGAGGATGGGGAAGAGATTTCGGACCTGTCACAGTTAAAAGAAATTTCAGAAGAACAGAAAAATTCGTCTGTGACACTGGATGCACCACAGAAAGATTCTCATCTTACAGGAACCGTATCTGCTCAGGCAGATGGTTATGTCCTGTGTATGATCCCTTATGAAACAGGCTGGAAAGTCACCGTGGACGGGGAAGAAGTAACGACTGAAAAAGGAGATCTGGGATTTGTTGCCTTCCCGGTAACCAAAGGCGAACATCGGCTGACACTGACCTTCCACCCGCCTGGACTGAAAGCAGGGACAGCGTTATCTGTAATATGCTGGCTGATCTGGCTTACAATGCTGGGATATGGACGCAGAAAGAGAAACGCAGGTTATAAATTATAAGTAAAGAAAAATGAAACAGCCCGAAAGGTAAGAAATGAAAACACTTACTTTTCGAGCTGTTTTTTTATGTCATAGGAAATTACTCCGCAATGTTCCAATGACATAAAAAAGCCCTCCGGGCAGGATCGCTATAATCCGGATATGCTCAGGATTTGATCACACGGATCATCAGGAACAGGCAAAACAGAAGAATTGCTGCCCCGATCGCTCCGATGATATAGTAAGGGGTATTTGTATGAGAAGCAGAAAACTGCTGAGCTGCTTTCATATTTCTCTGTCCGGTTTCAGCAGCATCATCTGCCTGCTGCTGTACATCCTCCAGAACAGCAGTTCCTACCGGGGTACCGCCGAAATAGTACTGCCGGGTGATCTGACCATCCGCAGAAGTATCTTCCGTAGTGAGGGAATCTTCTGTAGTTCCGGAAGGAACGATCACAGTGCCTCCGGAGATACGGTTGAAATCATCATCAGGGAGAGTCAGCGGAACAAAGTTATCGAATCCATAATTGAGAAGTGCGATCGCTTCATCATCCGTTACTCCGGAAGCTCCGTTTAATACCACGCAGACAAGTTTCATGTTATTTTTGGATGCTTCACAGACAAGGGTACTGCCGGAAGCTACAGTATAACCTTCTTTACCGCCGATGCAGGCTTCATAATATCCGTCACTTGCATTGTTGATCATGGTAAAGCTGTTGCTGAGTACACGGTCTCCTCCGGAGACGTTGGTCGCCGGAATCGTATAGGAAGAAGTAGCGGCGATCGTACGGAAGGTTTCGTTTTCCATGGCTGTTTCCATGATCAGAGCCATATCATGTGCGGTAATATGCTGATTTTCATCCGGAAGTCCTGTCGGGTTGGTGAAGACAGTATTGGTACAGCCAAGTTCCTGCGCACGGGCATTCATTTTTTCCACAAAAGCCTCCACAGAACCGCCGACATGCTCTGCAACCTGTAAGGCGATATCATTGGCAGAGCCAACCATGATCGCATAGAGACACTGCTCCATGGTAAAAACTTCGTCAAGCTGTGCGGAGATATTGGCACCTCCGTCTGTAACACCGGACACGCCTGTGGCAGTCATGGTCACCTGATCATCGAGACTGCTGTTCTCCAGGGCGATGAGGCAGGTCATGATCTTTACGGCGCTGGCAGGATAAAGCTGCTGGTCTGCATTCTTTGAAAAAAGAACTGTGTTCGTGGAAGTCTCCATCACGATGGCAGCAGTGGAAGTAATATCGGAAGCCTGCGGCCATCCGGAAATGCTGTTGGTTGTAATCGCAGCAGCGGAGTCAGCGGCCGGGGCTTCTGTGGTGTTACCGGCATTCGCAGCGGAGCTTCCTGCATCTGCTGCCACATCGGGAACTGCTGTATCCTGGGTTTCCACAGCTTCCGCAGTGCCGGAAGTATCAGTAATCTGAGCATCAGCACCGGTATCAGTGCCGTTATCCTGATCCTCATAGTCTGTATCGGAACCGGTATCATCTACCGGAGTTTCGTCATATACGGTATCAGAATCGGTGGTGTCTGCGTCATCATAATCAATTTGTTCAGTGTCGGAAAATAAATCTTCAGTTCCATCCTCTGTGTCTTCAGCCGCAGATACAGGAAGCTGGGCAGAAAGAGTAGTGACGCTTAATCCAACAGCCAGAAATGCGGCGGTAATCCTGTTCTTTTTCTTAATCTTCATGCTATTAAAATACTCCTGTTTTGTTGAAATTGTGAAAGCAAAAGCTGTAACGTGCAGGCACGAATAACTTCTGCTCCTGATAGCAAATCATAATACTATTATAACTGTAATGCCAGTTGTATCTGTAATTTGTGACATACGCAATCACGATTAGTATAACACAATCAACAGCTTTCTTGCAAAAAATATCATAGAATGTTAAAATAAGCTATCTTTTAATGCTGTTGTTGATAGAAATAGAACAGCGGCTCTGAACAGAACGCGAAAAAGAGGTTACAGACAATATGAGTAAAGAACAATCCGCAGGGGGAAGTATCCAGTGGACGAAAGTATTAAAGAAGCTATCTCCCTATTCGATCCAGAAGGGGTTCCGCTATCTGAAACATTACGGACCAAAAGAATTCTGGATACGCCTTCATGAACGTTTTGAACCGGAAGAAGTACCATATGGTCCCTGGTATGAAGTATATATCCCGGATGAGGAGACACTGGAGAAACAAAGAAAACATAAATTCAAAAAGACTCCGCTGATCAGTATTGCGGTACCTGCCTATCAGACACCGACGGAATTTCTGAAACAGATGATAGATTCCCTGATCGCACAGACCTACCCAAACTGGGAACTGTGTATTGCAAATGCAAGCCCGGATAATGAAGAGATGCAGAGAGTCCTGGCAGATTATGCAGCCAGAGATTCCAGAGTACGATTCTGTAATCTGAAGGAGAATCTGGGAATCGCAGAGAATACCAATCAGGCATTTGCCATGGCGAAAGGAGAATTTCTGGGACTGCTGGATCATGATGATCTTCTGGCGCCGAATGCTTTGTATGAGATTGTACAGGCATTACAGGAACATCCACAGGCAGATACATTCTATACAGACGAGGACAAGGTGACTACAGAACTGGATGAACATTTTCAGCCTCATCTGAAACCGGATTTCAACCTGGATCTGCTGCGCTCCAATAACTATATCTGTCATTTCTTTGTGGCGCGCAGAAGCATTGTTGAGAAAGTCGGAGGATTCCGGAAGGAGTTTGATGGTGCCCAGGATTATGATTTCATTTTCCGCTGTACAGAAAACTCCAGGGAAGTCGTTCACATTCCGGAGATCCTGTATCACTGGCGTACGCATAAGGCATCGACCGCAGACAATCCTGCAAGTAAGATGTATGCCTTTGAAGCGGGCAAACGGGCGATTGAGGCACATCTTGAGAGAAACGGTGTAAAAGGAGTGGTAAGCCACACACCGGATCTGGGATTTTACCGTGTACAGTACCCGGTTCAGGGAGAACCACTGGTATCTGTGATCATCCCGAACAAAGATGAGAAAGAAACCCTCCGGACCTGCCTGGAATCTTTGAAAAAAAATACAGATTATAAGAATTTTGAGATTATTATTGTAGAAAATAACAGTACCACAGATGAAATATTCCGGTATTATAAGGAACTTTCCAAAGATCCTCAGATTCATCTTCTGAGATGGAAAAAGGAATTTAATTATTCAGCTATCAACAATTTCGGCGCAGCCCATGCAAAAGGAGAGTACCTTCTCTTCCTGAACAATGATATCAAAACCATCAATCCGGACTGGATGACAGAAATGCTCGGTGTGTGCCAGAGACCGGAAGTAGGCGGAGTCGGTGCGAAGCTGATCTACCCGGACAATACGATCCAGCATGCCGGATGTGTGATCGGAATGGGTGGAATTGCCGGACACATGTTTGTGGATATGCCGGCAGAGCGTACCGGTTATCTTCATAAAGCCTCTCTGCTTCAGGACATGAGTGCTGTGACAGCCGCCTGCCTGATGATGAAGAAAGAAATCTTTGAAAAGGTGGGGGGATTTACACCGGAACTGGCAGTTGCCTTTAATGATGTGGATCTCTGTCTGAAAGTCAGAAAAGAAAATGCTCTTATCGTCTATGATCCATATGCGAAACTGTACCATATGGAATCAAAGACCAGAGGTGCAGAGGACAGCAAGGAGAAAGTCCGCCGTTTCCAGACAGAGATTGAATACATGCGCTGCCACTGGCTGGATATCCTGAAGAACGGAGATCCTTATTACAACAAAAATCTTTCCCTTACGAAATGGAATTATTCGTTAAAACCGCTTCCTGGAATGGACGGAAAAGACAAAGGAAAAAAGAAGAAAACGGGAGGCAATCATGCAGGAAGTATCTGTGATCATTCCGAACTTTAACGGAATGGCGTATCTGGACGGGGTGCTGTCAGGACTGGAGTGCCAGACGGTCAGAAATTTTGAAGTGATCCTTGTGGACAATGGCTCCAGTGACGGAAGCTGTGCATTTGTGGCTTCTTCCTATCCCTGGGTGCATATGATCGAGTTACCGGAGAATTTTGGCTTCTGCAAAGCAGTCAACGAAGGAATCAAAGCATCCAGAGCCCCTTATGTGCTGCTCTTAAACAATGACATCGAAGTGACACCGGATTTTATCGAAGAAATGCTTGCCGCCATACGCAGGCATAAAAAAGCATTCTCCTGTGCTGCGAGAATGATCCAGTTTCACGACAGAGACAGACTGGACGATGCGGGCAATTATTACTGTGCACTGGGATGGGCGTATGCCAGAGGTAAGGGTAAGGATATTCATACCTGTGAAAAAGAGGAGAAAATCTTTGCCTCCTGTGCAGGGGCAGCCATCTACAGAAGAAAGATTTTCGAGAAGATCGGTTATTTTGATGAGGAACATTTTGCCTATCTGGAAGATATGGATGTGGGATACCGTGCAAGGATCAACGGATACGAGAACTGGTATGCGCCGAAGGCAATGGTTTACCATGTGGGAAGCGGAACCAGCGGTTCCCGCTACAATCATTTCAAGACCCGTTATTCCTCCAGAAACAATGTCTATCTGATCTACAAAAATATGCCGCTGCTTCAGATCATCCTGAACCTTCCGTTTCTGATCGTGGGATTTGGGACGAAGCTCCTGTTCTTTACTTTGAAGGGATTTGGAAAGGAATATCTTGCGGGGATCAAGAACGGATTTCAGATCAGCAAAAAAGACAGAAAAGTTCCGTTTAAATTCCGGAATTTACCTAATTATCTAAAAATACAGGTGGAATTATGGATAAATATTGCCAGACGTTTCCACGGATGACAGAATATTATTAATA
>ENA-OROL01000308-OROL01000308.1-human-gut-metagenome-genome-assembly--contig:-NODE-308-length-52153-cov-7.039023_pt1 | contig 52153 bp, 45 predicted proteins | sample MGYA00242128_ERZ509048 | MGnify/ENA primary metagenome ERZ509048 (study PRJEB26280, sample SAMEA2338750) | human gut metagenome | biome: human gut; feature: human-associated habitat; material: faeces...
TCTACAATATTTGCATATGCAAATATTGTAGACGCATCTTTTCAGATTGTCAATTGGTTTTCTTTCAACAATAGAATGCACGCTCTGCAAGCATTCTATTGTCATGAATAAAAGCCCCTGCACAGCGCGCTGTTGAATGCGTGCCGACGCAGGGGCTCATTTTATGCCTGCTGTTTTCTCTCCCGTACCATGATCCGGATTTTGGAATCCGAAACGTACTGGTAGTTTGCTTCCAGCGTATAATCAATTTCTATCGCAAGGCTTTTTTCTTCCTGCAGACAGACGACGCGGCTGGTGTCCAGCCCGATCATCATTACACCGTAGGGCGTCTGGTAACGGGTCAGGTTCTTTTTGCCCGCCTCGAAGTTCATCTGGACGTTGATGATGCCGCGTTTGGTCAGAGTCATTTCGTTTCCCCTGATTTTCATGACATTTTTGACCGGCTCGTCAAAGCCCTCATAATATTCGTCATACAATAAAAAAATGCTGCCATTGCGCTCATAATATTCGCCCTGCTGTACCGTCTCGATGTCCTCTGCAGATTCGTTGTCCATCACCTGCAGACCGCGGACGGATATCACTACATCCTTTGTCATGCTCAATAATCCTCTATCTGTATTACTTTCGCGCCCAAAATGCCGTATTTGATAATCGAATTGGCAAAATGGACAAATTTTTCCGCGCCGTCGCTGACAAAAAACTCGTATTTATTTGTCCCAAGCTGCGGCGGAACCGGATTGAATAACCCTTTTTCCATCAAAAGCTCTTTTAATTCCCGAGCCGTCTCATACGCCGGGTTTACCAGTGTCACATGGTCGCCCATCACCTTTGCGACCGTCGAACGGATCAGCGGATAATGGGTGCAGCCAAGAATCAGTGTATCGATTCCAGTATCGATTAAGCTGCTTAAGTAACGTTTTGCGATCTCGTCCGTCACCGGATCCTGCCAGAGTCCTTCTTCCACCAGCGGCACAAACAGCGGGCACGCCTTGCCGGTTACCTGTACCTCCGGCCGAAGCTGGCGGATGTAAGTCGTATAAATATTACTGCTGATGGTCCCTTCCGTCGCAATGACGCCGACCTGTCCGTTGCGGGTCGCCTCCGCTGCAACCTTTGCGCCCGGCTTCACCACGCCAATGATTGGAATATCGATTTCCCTTTCCAGATCATCCAGCGCATAGGCGCTCGCTGTGTTGCAGGCAACAACAATTGCCTTGACCTGTTTGCTCTGTAAAAAACGGACAATCTGCCTGGAAAAGCGTGTCACCGTCTCCTTTGACTTGCTTCCATAGGGAACTCTCGCCGTATCTCCAAAATAGATCACCTTTTCATTGGGGATCTGACGCATGATCTCACGCATCACAGTCAGACCGCCCATGCCGGAATCAAATACGCCGATGGGCATTTCCAGCAGATTTTTATCCTGTACTGTTTTCATCTTTTTCTCCAAACCACTCTTCTATCTGATCGACGATTGCAAAGCGCACCGACACCTCCCCAGGCGCCGCAGTCAGAATCCGGCGGTAATCCCGCAAACAGTTCCCGCCCGCAGCTGCAGCAGTTCGGTGACTGTCATCCACCGCGTCAGCGCTTTGCACTGTCTCATACATTTCTTCCGTAAATGCATACTGTGGGTATATTATCCCCCATAACATCATAATTGTCAAAAATAAAATACCGGCGCGCGGTTTCTTCTGCATACTCTTTCTCCCTTCTCTGTTTCGAAAGAGCATACCCATCCGCGCGCCGGTTATACATCCGGTCAGCGTTTTGTCTTCCCGGACGCCGATGTAATCATCCGGATCACAGCCTTTTCCTGATTGTCAATATGGTTTTTGATCGCCTCTGCTCCAGTCTGTCTGTCGCGGTCGCGGATCGCCTCGTAGATCACGCGGTGCTCTGCGATCAGGCGTTTGTAGTTTGCCTCGTCCTTGACATATTCCAGGCGGTAGCGGTACATCTGCTGAGAAAGCTTGCTGATCATCTGCATCAGCCGCTCGTTTCCGCTTGCCTTTAAAATAATATCGTGCAGCTCCACGTCCGCCTGTGCAACCTGGTTGGCGTTGCCGCGCTTTGTTTCCAGTTCGAAGTTCTCGCACGCTTTTTTCAGTTCTGCAAGCTCATCTTCCGTGATGCGCTCGCATGCCAGCTCTACCGCCAGCGCGTCCAGCGCCCGGCGCACCTCCAAAACGTCCCGCAGGTTCTTTTCCGTGATCTGCGCCACCTCTGCGCCGCGTCTTGGAATCATCGTAACGAGCCCCTCCAGCTCCAGCTTGCGGATCGCCTCGCGGATCGGCGTCCGGGACACTCCGAGCTTATCCGCCAGATGAATTTCCATCAGGCGCTCCCCCGGCTTTAACTCACCGGTCAGAATACTCGTCCGAAGCGTATTGAACACCACGTCCCGCAGGGGCAGGTAATCATTTTCGTTATTTGCTTCAAATTCTTTCATTCTTCTCTCCCTCTGCCGTCGGCAAATCCTGTCAGGAACAGCTGTCTGGCAAGACCTGCCTCCTGCATCGCCTCATACGCCTCTTTTGCGTTCTGATCGTCTGTAAAAATACCAAATACGGTAGGGCCGCTGCCGCTCATCAGCGCATTGACCGCACCGTGCTCCTTTAAAATTCCTTTCATCTGCTCGATCACCGGATAGTGCTTACAGGTAACCGTCTCAAGCACATTTCCCATCCGGTCTGTGATGCCGCAAAGGTCGCCTTTTTCGATGCTCGCAACCATTCCGTCGATGTCGGGATGATATTGCAGGCTGTCAGCGTGCAGATTTTCATAGACAAATTTCGTCGAAACATCCAGATCGGGCTTTGCGATCACAAGCTTCGCCTTCGGGACGTCCGGCAGCTTTGTCAGGATTTCTCCGATGCCCTCCGAAAGCGCCGTGCCGCCCATCAGGCAATACGGGATATCCGCGCCGAGCTTTACACCGATTTTCTGTTTTTCTTCCAGGGAAAGTCCGAGACAAAACAACGCATCCATCGCATGAATGGTCGCCGCTGCATCTGCGCTGCCGCCTGCCATGCCAGCCGCAATCGGAATCCGCTTCGTCAGCTTCACGCTCACGCCCTCTGAGATCTGATACAGCTCCTTCATCCGCGCTGCCGCCCGCCAGATCAGATTGCCCTGATCCGCCGGAAGCTCTTCTTTATCGGTAAAAATCCGAATCTCATCCTCTGCCAGCTTTGTAAATTCCAAATCGTCATATAGATCGACGGTCTGCATGATCATCTTGACTTCATGGTATCCGTCCGGTCTGCGCCGCAGCACATCCAGCCCGAGATTGATTTTGGCATATGCCTTTATCCGAAAGGTATTCATTTTCAATTCAATCCTCATTTCCGTTGAAAAGGCAGGCGATCCGAAAAGCCGTCTGCCTCTGCATTTTGTATACACTGATTGTATTTAATTTTATACAATCTGCATCTCTTTGTCAACTGCATATCCCTTCACAATCAGGAGCTGATCGCCAGGACGGATTTCATCCTGCGTCAGATTGTTCATTTCGCGCATTCCATCCATCGGAACGTCGTACTTTTTACAGATATCCCAAAGCGTCTCGCCCTCGCCCGCCAGATACACTACGATACCCGGCTGGTTCGCCTGCTTTTCCGGGTCGGGAGCACGCAGCAGGGCATCCGTCACGATTTCTTCCTCGCAGTCGGCGCAGATCAGCCCTTTGACGCACACAACTGCGCGAACCTCTGCTTCCTGCTCGTTTTGCGCCTGCACGGAAAGCTGTTCCAGCGACGCCTCGATCCTGCAGCTGCATGTATTTTTTACCGGCTCTGCGGTTTCCAGAAGCTCTTCAAACACAAGCTCGCCCTTTAGACAGCCGCACGGGACCTCTTCCTCCGCAGACTCATACAGAATCTGCACGTTTACCGTCCCTTTTACAAGCACGCCGTCGGACTGCTTTTTTATCTCCTGCACGAGCACTTCTCCAAAGCTTCCGCAGATCTGCTGAATCTGCGGCATGCCCGGCGAAATCGAAAACTGGTCGCTCACTCTCGTTTTTGCGGTATTTTTGACCAGAAGCCTCCGGTACTGCCCTTTTCCCCTCACGACGTCCGCCTGCTTCGCAACGCCGTAGAGATCCTCAATCATCGAAAGATTCGTTTCCTCGTAAATCCGAATATCCAGATCCAGTACCAGGTCGAGCAAAATCACGCGTTCTTCCCCGTCCTCGTCCGCCTTCGCTTCAATTTCCAGATGCCCGATGCTGCAGCCGATCTGCTCCAGCATCCCCTCGCGGACGCCCTGACACTCAATGGCAACGCTCACCGGCACAGTGGTTTCATACCATACCGCCTTTTTAGTCTCGCTTTCCTCTTCATAAAAGAAAAACAGCGAAAGCTCGCCTGTCGCCTGCAGCTTTCCGTCCAGCACCCGGAACGCCATTTCCCGAATCTGGCAGGATTTCCACAGCAGCGCAAAAATGTTCGGCATGCCGCCCGGCAACAGGAGGTCTTTTTTTACCCGCAGGATATCTTTTTTTGCAACGATCAGATCCAGCGCCTGCAGGTCTTTTTTCTTTACTTCGATCTGCTCTGTGCCGTCCAGACCCACCGCTACATCCAGCTGCTTCATCCGCTCCGTGAACAGGCGGATCTGCAAAAGTGCCTGCACCGAAAGCTTCCGGGAATTGATCATGCCGACGCTTAAATCCTCCAAAATCGCCTGCGCCTGTACCTGATCCGTCCCCGACACGCTGCCCATCAGAATCTGTTCCTCAAACGCAAGCTCCCCCTCCATGCACGCCGGATGGTGCGTTTCCTCATCTGCGAGATAAAGCACCTTGAAATGCAGCACGCCCTTTACATGCACATGCCCATCCGAGGCGCGCACCTCTTCCAGATCGACGTGCCCCTGCTGCGTCACAACCTGATAAACATCCGGCTTTGCGTCCGCGATATTGACGTCGTCCTCGAGCGTAATCTGCGTCTGTTCCTCACATCCGATCTGATCCATATGTATGCTTTTTTTGAGAAATTCCATAAAAATACCTCCCGGGCACCTTCGCCTTTTCCAGACAACATGCTGTTCTATCTAACAGTATGTTGCCGTCAAAGACGATATGCACCCGGGAGGGAGATTTCTTTTTTCAAATGATATCCGCGGGTTCCAAGTTCAAAAGCTTTATCGTGCAAGCACGAACAGCTTTTTGACCTTTGAACCCTGATATCGATCTTACCGTACGCAGCCGATTATTTCGTTGATATCCTCGATGCCCTGCTCTTTCATGAATGCTTCGATTCCGTCTGCGATTTCTGCCGTCGCATAAGGATTGATAAAGTTTGCCGCGCCGACGGAAACTGCCGTTGCGCCTGCCATCAGAAATTCAATCGCGTCCTCTGCGGTCATGATGCCGCCCATGCCGACAATGGGGATTTTGACCGCGTTTGCACACTGCCATACCATCCGCACCGCAACCGGCTTGATTGCAGGACCGGACATGCCGCCGGTCTTGTTGGCAAGGGCAAAGCTTCTGCGCCGGATGTCGATTTTCATACCGGTCAGCGTGTTAATCAGGGAAATCGCGTCCGCGCCGCCTGCCTCTGCGGCTTTTGCCATCTCCGTGATGTCTGTTACGTTCGGGCTCAACTTCATCATAACGGGCTGCTTTGCAGCCTTTTTAATCCTGGACGTGATGTCGAATAATGCATCCGCTTTCTGTCCGAACGCGATGGCTCCTTCCTTGACATTCGGGCAGGAAACGTTGATTTCCATCATCGCTATGTCCGTGTCCGCCAAGCGCTCTACGACTTCCAGATAATCCTCGACAGATTTACCGCAGACATTGACGATGACCTTTGTATCAAACTGCTTTAAAAACGCGAGATCGCGCTCGATAAACACGTCGATGCCGGGATTCTGCAGACCGATTGCATTCAACATGCCTCCGTAAACCTCTGCGACACGCGGTGTCGGGTTGCCCGGCCACGGCACGTTTGCAACGCCCTTTGTCACCACCGCACCCAGACGGTTCAAATCTACAAATTCACTGTATTCCATTCCGGAGCCAAAGGTCCCCGAGCCGGTCATGACCGGGTTCTGAAAGGTTACTCCTGCAATTGTTACCGCTGTATTCATCAGATTTCCACCTCCCGTGCTTCAAATACCGGTCCGTCGGTACAGATTCTTGCGTTGTTTACATGGGAATGCGCGTCCTTGTGGGTCGTTTTACAAACGCAGCCAAGACAGGCGCCCACACCGCATGCCATCCGTTCTTCCAGGGAAATATATGCCGGAATATCATGTTTGATCGCATACTGCCGAATCGCGCGCAGCATCGGCATCGGTCCGCAGGCATAAATAATATCCGCTTCCAGTCCATTTGCAGCTACCGCATCCATGACGTTTCCCTTTGTGCCAACGCTTCCGTCCTCGGTTGCCACATAGACAGCGCCGTTTTGTTCAAAATCTTCTTTCAAAAAGCATTGTGCGTTGCGATAACCCACAACGATCTGTTTTTCACAGGAAAGCTCTTTAGACAGCTGTAAAATCGGAGGAACGCCGATTCCGCCGCCAAACAGCATCGCCTTCGTGCCCGGCTTTGCCTTGTCCACCGGGAAACCATTTCCCAAAACGCCAAGCAGATACACACTGTCGCCTGTCTTAAGATTCGAAAATTCTGCCGTTCCCTTGCCTGCCACGCGATAAACCAGACGAAGCTGATTTTTTTCTTTATCGATTTCGCAGATGCTGATCGGTCTGGGCAGGAGCGTGCTTTTATCCTTGGGGTAAACGCCTACGAACTGTCCGCACGCAGCGTCCTGCGCAAGCTCTGTTTCCAGTCTCAAATCATAAATTCCGTCCGCCAGCTTTTTCTGACTGACTACCATTGCCTTTGTCTTTTTCTTCTGTGCCATAATTTTCTCCATTTTCACTCGGTTTACGGGCGCTTGCTGCACAAAAGCTGCCAGCTTTTATGCCCATAGTGCTTTTACGTGCCGGCGCAACCGGTTTTTACGCCTCAAAAATCACTTTGCCCTTACAGATCGTGTATTCCACTTTTCCTTTGAGCTTCTGGCCCAAAAACGGCGAGTTCTGGGATTTCGAATAAAAACGTTCCGGAACCCACTCTTTCGCAGGATCGAACAAAACCAGATCTGCCGGTCCGTTCTCTGCCAGATAGCCAGCGTCCAGGCGGTAAAGCTTTGCGGGGTTAATGGTCATGCAGGTCAGCAGCTGCATCATCGTAAGTTCCCCTGTATCGACGAGCGCCTCGTTGCCGAGCGCCAGGGACGTTTCCAATCCGATGATTCCGCTGGGCGCTTCCGTCAGGGGCTTCGCTTTTTCATAATCCGCATGCGGCGCATGGTCTGTCGCAATCAGGTCGATCGTTCCGTCCTGTAAACCGCGGATAATCGCCTGCCTGTCAGCTTCCGTGCGAAGCGGCGGGTTCATCTTCGCCATCGTACCGTGTTCCATCACGGCGTCCTCCGTCAGCGTGAAATGATGGGGTGTCGCCTCTGCATGGATTTTCGTGCTCTTTTTCTTTGCCTGGCGGACAAGTTCGACCGCCTCCGCCGCGCTGATGTGCTGAATCACGATCTCCGCACCCGTTTCCAGCGCAATCGACAGATCGCGGCGCACCATGTCGATCTCCGCCTGCCTGTCCGAACCGCCGATGCCGAAATATTCGCTCGCCTTTCCGGCATTGACCCCATTATTTTGAATATATGCCGGGTTTTCCTCATGGAAGCTGATGGGTTTGTGCACCCTTGCCGCTTCCTGCATCGCTTTTCTCGCAATTTTGGCATCCAACAGGGGCTTGCCGTCATCCGTAAAGCCGACCGCGCCAGCCTTTGCCAGCGCTTTCATATCCGTCAGCTCGTCCCCCTCCATGTCCATCGTCACGTTCGCGCAGGTATAGACATGGATGCCGGTCTTTGCGCCTTTTTCCAGAACATAGGAAAGCGTTTCCTCCTGATCGACATGGGGATTCGTATTCGCCATCAGCACAACGCTCGTCACACCGCCAGCCGCTGCCGACACCGCGCCGGTCAGGATATCTTCCTTATATTCTGCACCCGGATCACGGAAATGCACATGGGTATCCACCAGCCCCGGCGCTGCAATCAGGCCATCCGCATTCAGGATGCGAAGCTCGTCCTCTTTTTCTTTTGTAATCTGTGCAGGGTCGATCGTTCCTGCCTCTGCGATTTTTGTAATCCTGTCCTCACCGATCAGGATATCCCGCAAGCTATCCGTCTGCGAAGCCGGATCGATCATGCGGCAATTTTGAACTAAAATCATGTCAGCCTCCGCTGTTGCAAAGCAGCCGCGTCCGACAGCTGCCAAATGTCTGTTGTATCCTCTGCATTTTACCATGTTCTTCAGTCAAACACCACTGTTTTGTCCTCAAACGGTGTTTTTATTACAATATATGGATAGGATGGCGTTTCGCCCAGCTCCTTTGCCTGCTTCGGACCGATCAGGCTCGTATCCAGATAAATCATCTCCCCGCTTGTATACAGATCGTCCACTGTAATACTGTAGCCGCCGCTGTCCTGCTTTCCGTAGCCCACGCACAGGTACAGATAACCACTGTCCGCATACGTCATTTTAAACGATGCTTCTTTCTTTTCCGTCACAAGCTTTAACAGCTCCTCCGGCAGCCGCGCCTCGTCCACGACTGTGAATGCGAGGTTTGTTTTCTCCGGCTTTTCCTGTTTCCAGCTGCATCCTGTAAAAAGCAGTATTCCAGCGCATCCGAATATTCCCCACCAGATCAGGCACAGCGTCCGAACTATTTTTTTCATAATAAGACCGTCCTTTCGATCGATATCCTGTTTGTTTCATATATATGAATACGACGTCAGGAGTATGTCGCCACAGTTCACTCGTGCCTTCCTGGCAGCAGATTTCGTGCTTGCAGGAAAATCTGCTGCCAGGAAGGCACGAAGGGAGCGCCATTTCATGAGCAAAAATGAGCTGCGAAGCAGCGGGTAGCATCGAAGATGCGTTTTGCGAATGGCGCGGGTGAACTGTGCCTCCCTCGCAGAACACCTGTACGCGCGTCTTGCTTTTTTGCAGCGGCACAGGTATACTGAAAATAAAGAAGGTAGCCGGCGCATCTGCGCCTGCAGAATGGAGAGTTTTATGATTCGCTTTATTATTACCGCGTTATTTGTCATTCTGTTTCTGATCCTCAGCATCCCGCTCCTGATCGCAGAATGGATCATCGGCAAATTCAATCCGCCGTTAAAGGATCGTTCCAGCCTTGCGATTGTCAACTGGGCGTTCCGCATGGTGCTGCGCCTGTCCGGCGTTTCCGTCACCTACATCGGAGAGGATCGCATTCCGAAGGATACCCCGGTTCTCTATGTCGGTAATCACCGCAGCTATTTCGATATCGTTATGACCTATGTCCGTGTACCCCGCACCACCGGTTATATTTCCAAGGTCGAATTTTTGAAGATTCCTCTGCTTTCCAATTGGATGAAAAACCTGCACTGCCTGTTCCTTGACCGCAGCGATCTCAAGGCTGGTATGAAGACGATTCTTGCAGCAATCGAGGAGATAAAAAACGGCGTGTCCATCTGCATTTTCCCGGAAGGAACCCGCAACCGCACCGATGCTCCTCTGCTTGAGTTCCATGCCGGCAGCTTAAAAATCGCAGAAAAGGCTCAATGCCCGATCGTTCCGATGACGATCGCCAACGCAGAACAGATCTTCGAAGCCCATTCTCCCTGCATCCGCAAGACAAAGGTTATCATCGAATATGGAGAACCCATCGAAACAAAGAATCTCGACCGCACACAGCAGAAGGCTCTGACCTCCCAGGTTGTTGCACGTATTTCTGAAACCTATGAAAAGAACATGAAATTACTTTCTGGAGAAAATAAATGAACCGTACTGCATCTTCTACCTTGATGACAGAAGGATCGATCTGGAAAAAGATCGTCACCTTCGCATTTCCGCTTTTTCTCGGAAATCTGTTCCAGCAGCTTTATAATACCGCCGACTCCCTGATCGTCGGCAACTTTCTCGGCAGCGACGCACTCGCTGCCGTCAGTTCGTCCGGAAGTCTGATTTTTTTGATGGTCGGATTTTTCAACGGTATCGCAATGGGCGCAGGTGTTGTAGTCGCCCGCTATTATGGAGCACGACAGATCGACCGTCTGCAGCGTGCAATCCATACGGATGTTGCCTTCGGGATTGTCGCCGGTATTTTGCTGACGATCATCGGTCTGATCCTCGCGCCGCAGATGCTGATCTGGATGGGCACACCGGCAGACGTCCTGCCCAATTCCCTGTTATATTTCCGGATTTATTTTATGGGCTCGCTGGCGTTCGTCCTCTATAACGTTTTTGTCGGCATCCTGCAGTCCATCGGGGACAGCAGACATCCCCTCAACTACCTGATCCTTTCATCTATCGTCAATATCGTGCTCGATCTTTTGTTTGTCGGCGTACTCAAGCTCGGCGTTGGAAGTGCTGCACTCGCCACGATCATTTCCCAGTTTATCAGTGCCCTGCTGTGCCTGCGCCGCCTGCTGAGAAGTCCGGAGGAATATCGTCTGGTTCCGTCCCGCATCCGCTTCGACCCGATCATGTTAAAGCAAATCATTTCAAACGGTCTGCCCGCAGGTCTGCAAAACTCCATTATCGCCCTGGCAAATGTTGTTGTTCAGTCTAACATCAACAGCTTTGGAAAAATGGCAGTGGCTGGCTGCGGTGCCTATTCCAAGGTCGAGGGCTTCGGCTTTTTACCGATCACCTGTTTTTCTCTGGCACTGACTACTTTTATCAGTCAGAACCTCGGCGCAAAGCAGTATGACCGTGCCAAAAGAGGCGCACGCTTCGGCATCCTCTGCTCCATCACCCTTGCGGAAATCGTCGGCATCTGCGTCTATTTCCTGTCCCCCTACCTGATTGCCGCATTCAACAGCGACCCTGAGGTCGTCGCTTACGGAACGCTGCAGGCGCATACGATTACACTGTTTTATTTCCTGCTGGCATTTTCCCACTGCATCGCCGGCATCATGCGGGGTGCAGGCAAGGCAACTGTACCGATGTTCGTCATGCTCTGCTGCTGGTGCATTATCCGTGTGACCTACATCACGATCGCTGTCCGCATTTTCCCTGTCATCAATACAATCTTCTGGGCTTATCCCCTGACATGGACCCTAAGCTCGATTCTGTTTTTCCTTTATTACCGCAAGGCGGACTGGATTCATGGGTTTGAAAAGAAATAAGGTCGAAAAAAACAGGCGTAATTGCAACGCCTGTTTTTTTACGCCTCATCGACACACTATCGTTGGAACGATATAATATAGGCAAACAGCAAAACTATCGTTCTGGCGATATAATATGAATATCGTGGTAAAACTATCGTTCTGGCGATATTTTTTTAAAGGAGGTACTTCCATGTCAGATAAGCTCACAATCTATCATGGTTCTTGCCTACTATCAGTGGCACACTGGCAGACGCTTTGAAGATATCGTAAAAGACGGGCTTACACTTTCCACTGTGATGTCCATGTATATCCTCCATGAAGCCGATGAAAACAAATTCGTCGAGGCAGCAAACGAAATTCTTTCCAGAAACAAAGCCCGCAGAAAAACCAGACTGTATGAAATCCGAAAAGCACGCGGCTTTACCCAACAGCAGTTAGCGACGCGTCCGGCGTCACACTTCGCATGATTCAGCTCTATGAGCAACGGCAGAACGATATCAGCAAAGCGCAGGTGAATGTTGTAATCAGTCTTGCCAATGCGCTGGGCTGCCGCGTGGAAGATCTGCTGGAATAGTCGAAGGATTAGAAGCTTCTTACGTGCTTGCCGATGTATAATTCTTCACTGCCTGATTCCACACCGCCCGTGCGATCAAAAAGAATACGATCGGTGCAGCGACGCCCCAGACCGCCATCGGAGCAGACAACTCGCCCATCAGAAACAGCCCCGGAAAGTTCGTGATGACAAACACCGGCAACAGAAACGTTCCGATACGCTGCATCCACTTGCCGTAAATGAGCTGCGGCATGTTGTTGAAGTCCCACACTGCCGCCGTCAGATCCGCGATGCCGTTCGTCGCCGTCGTCCAGAACACCAGAAGATGCGGCAGTAAAAACAGGCTATAGGTCAAAAGCGCGCCGCAGACCAGGAAAAAGAGAAAGCCTGCGATCGAGCCGACCGTCACGGGAAGTCCTGCCCGATGCCAGCCGATCCCGATCATGACGATTCCCGCAGCCGCATCCGGCACAAGCAGCGACAGATCCAGTCGCTGCATTGTCACCAGAAACTGCGCCGCAACCGGTTTTACCAGATACATGTCGAGTTTTCCATCCCGAATCATCGTCGTCAATGACGTAAAGTTCGGGTAATATAGCATGTAAACGCCGGTCAGCAGAATGTACACCCCAATGAACAATAAAATGTGATCCGGCGTCAGGACTCCGATTTTGATGCCTGCCCGGTAAACCACCGCCACATACAAAAGCTTGATCAACAACCAACCGGTTTCCACCAAAACGCCCGCTGCAAAGTTGATCCGGTATTCCAGCTGCGCCATCAGGGACATTTTCAGAAATACGAACAGCAGTTTCCCATACCTTATAAATGTATTTAGAATACCAGTTTTCTTTTCCATCCGTCAGCCTCCTACCGCAGCAAAGCGCTGCAGTCCTTTTTTCCACATCATCTGCCCCAGTCCCCAGAAAAATGCGATCCACGCAAGCTGGCACAGCATTCCGGTGCCAATTGCTCCCATCGAAAGCTTTCCATTGATAATGTTGACCGGAAACTGCGTCGTATACCCGAACGGAAGCAGAGAGATCAGAAGCGCCGCCGTTTTTCCGAAAATATCCATGGGGAACACGCCGCCGCTGACAACAACCAGCACCACGCTGACTGTTCCGAACAGCAGATGCACGTCCGTCAGCCAGAAGCTCAACAGCGCCACGCAGTAAAAGATAAAGAAATTCAGGATCACTGCCAGAACCAGCCCCGCCAAAAACAGCACGATTCGAACCAAAGACAGCTTCAGTCCGAGAAATATGCTTGAAAATGCAGCCAGTACAGACGTACAGATCAGCAGTAAAATCAGCTGCGGCATCTTTTCCCCGAGATAGCTGCAGAACCGGTAGCCGCAGTAGTTGACCGGGCGGATCAGATATTTATTCAGCCCGCCGTCCTTGATGTCCTCGTTGATCTGATATTCGAACCCGGTAATAACCAGCTTCGACACCAGCCCGGCAAGTAGCGTATACACGATAATTTCCGTATAGCTATAGCCCGTCATCGCTCCCGCATCCCCGTTGCCGTACAGATAATTCCACAAAAAGGTCTGAATGATGATTGGAAAAATCGTACTCAACAATGTCAGCACCATATTTGCCCGGTATTCCAGAGCGGTTTCCACTCCCATCTGATACACGCATCGATACAGCTTCATCCTGCCACCTCCCCGGTGAAAATTCTGGCAATGCTCTCTTCCAGCGGAACCTCTGTCACAGTAAAATCGTCCACCGGAAACAGGGAAAGCATCTGCGATGCCGTTTCCTTGATCCGCTCCTTCGGGATTTCCAGAACTGCCGTCAGATCTTTATTTTCCCGCACCCGCCCGAATATGGACAGCTTCCCGCTTTCTACCGGGCTGGAAAAAGAAAGGGTCAGCAGGCGTTTATCCCCCATCCTGTGGTTGATATCAGAAAGCGCGCCGTCGTAGACCAGCGTGCCGCTGTTAATAATGACTGCCCGGCTGCAAAGTGCTTCGATATCCCGCATATAATGGCTCGTTAAAATGATCGTTGTTTTCGTCTGTTCGTTGTAATAGTGTAAAAAGTCACGGATTTTCTGCTGGGACACGATATCCAGACCGATCGTCGGCTCATCTAAAAACAGAATGCCGGGGCGGTGAATCAGCGCCGCCAGGATTTCCATCTTCATCCGTTCTCCGAGAGAAAGTCTGCGCACCTGAATATTCATCAGCTCCCGCACGCCAAGAAGCTCCGACAGCTCGTCCACGGTCTTTTTGTATTCCCTGTCATCCACATCGTAAATGCATTTATTCAGATACAGGCTGTCGCTGGCAGGCAGATCCCACCACAGCTGATTTTTCTGACCCATGACGATGGCAAAGCTTCGCTTGAACTCATTTTTCCGTTCCCAGGGCACAAAGCCATTCACCAGAACCTCCCCGGATGTCGGATACAAAATACCGGACAGAAGCTTTAATGTCGTCGTCTTTCCTGCGCCGTTTGGTCCCAGCAGCGCCATCATTTCCCCTTTTTCCACGGAAAAAGAAACGTCCTTTACCGCTTCCTTTGTCAGCATCTGCCGGTGGAACAGGTTATTTAACGATCCCTGCAGCCCCGCGCCCTTTTTATAATAGGAAAATTCCTTCCGCAGATTATTGACCGAAATCATCTCTTCCATTGTTTTCCCTCTCTTCTCTATTTTGGTTCACTCGCTGTCTCACTCCAGAAATTCCGCATGCCGGATCCACGCCTCGTAGCGCGCCATGACTTCCGGATAGCGGTAGCGACTGACCGGAAGCTGGCTGCCATCCTCCAGCTCTATCATTTCCCTTCCAATCCGGCTGATCTGCCCGGGATTGACCAGAAAACTTTTGTGGACGCGTAAAAACGACCTGACGCGCAGCTTTTCCTCCCAGTATCCGAGCGTTTCCGACGTCAGGAACACCTTCTTTTCGCAGTGCACCCAGATCTCGTGCCGCATACTTTCCAGATACAGGATTTCCTTTTCCCGCACCCGGATTCTGCCGTCGGACGAAGGGCTTTCCCGATACGGAAAGCTCCGGTAACCGCTGCCCGTGCGCCTCTGTTTTTTTAATTTCACAAGCGCCGCCTTCAAATCCTGTTCCAGCGCATATCCCCGCACCACATGGAAAAAAGGCTTTGTCAGTGCATCAAACACTGCATCCGGGCTGTCCGCCACAAAAATCACCGCAAGGCGGGGATATTCTTCCAACAGGCTATCTACTTCCTCCGACAGGACATTTTCACAGCTGCCCCACCAGATCAGACAATCCAGAACTTCCAACGCTTCCGCAGATTTTTCCGTGATCCGCAAAAATTCTGTCTGCCCGCCTTTTTCCGCCCGGACTGGCTCTTCTTCCGAGAACTGTTCCTGCAGGGAAAGCGCCTGTACCATGTATTCAATTTTTTCCAGGGCTTCCTTCGGCTCTCCGCACAATCCAACAAGCGGCATTTTATCCTCCATCCCACAGATGTTCTGCTGCTACCTTTTCATCTTAGCAGACCTCGTTAAAAAAACAATCCGCTATGCACCAATCGCAGTCCGTGCGCCCCAATGGTATGCGAAAGCACAACGACAACACAGCGTAAAACCACTGTCGGTCGCCGCTCCTAACGCACTGCACTGGATTTTCTCACAAAATTTTTTCTTGACAAATTTCAAATCCCTCCATATTATTATCAGTAGTAATTATCAAAGATAATCATATAGAGGGATTTAGTGTGAAAACTAAGCGTGATCGCTTATTTTTCACACAGCTATTCATGACAATAGAATGCTCGCAGAGCGTGCATTCTATTGTTTGTGTCGCAGGCGCCACAAAGTAGCCAGGATCGCGGAGCAGAACAGGATGTTCTGCTCGCGGTTCCTTAAGCGCAAAGCGCCTGCAGAATGGAGATTAGAATGGATAAAAAAACAACGCTGGAAATGATTGCAGCAATTTCAAATGCAAACGGTACATCTGGTTTCGAAGATGAAGTGGTAGCAGCGATTCGTCCTTATGCAGAAGGACTTGGAGAAATTACAGAAGATTGTATGCGCAACCTGTATATCCGCCGCAAAGAAAATAATGGCAAGCGTCCGGTTGTTCAGCTTGACGCACATAGCGACGAGGTTGGTTTTATGGTGCAGGCAATCTGTCCGAACGGAACACTTCGCATTATTCAGCTCGGAGGTTGGGTTAACCACAATATTCCGGCACATAAAGTCTGGGTTCGCAACCGATTCGGAGAATATATTCCGGGGATTACTGCCAGCAAGCCTCCGCATTTTATGACAGAACAGGAGCGTAAGGCTCCTTTGGATATGAAAGATATCACGGTGGATGTTGGAGCTGTTTCGAAAGAAGAGGCAATGGAAAAGTTCGGGATTCGGATCGGGGAACCGGTGGTGCCGGATGTGACATTTACATATTCAGAAACCACAGATCTGATGGTGGGCAAGAGCTTTGACTGTCGTCTGGGATGCGCAGCGATTCTTAAGACGATGCATAACCTGGCCGGTCAGGAGCTGAATGTTGATATTGTTGGTGCTTGTGCAGCACAGGAAGAGGTTGGTGTACGTGGTGCTACCGTGACGGCACAGGTAATTAAGCCGGATATTGCAATTGTTTTTGAAGGATGCCCGGCAGATGATACCTGTGTGGAACCGTATATGGTTCAGACAGCTATCAAACGTGGACCGATGCTGCGTCACATAGATGCCCGTATGATTACCAATCCGCGTTATCAAAGATATGCGCTGGATTTGGCAGAAAAACTTGGTATCCCGGTTCAGGATGCAGTCCGCAGTGCTGGTGCAACCAATGGTGCAGCGATACATCTGACTGAAAAAGCGGTTCCGGTTATCGTTATCGGAGTTCCGGTTCGCTATGCACACACACATTACGGAATTTCAGCTTATGCCGATTTTGATAACGCTGTTAAGCTGGCATGTGAAATTCTCAAAAGACTTGACGAAGAGCAGATTAGGAGTTTCTAACCTGCCTTTCATCTTGCACGTCGACAAAAATGCCGCAAAAAGCAGGCACCATCGGATGTTCCCGGCATAAATATAAGAAAGAAGCCTCTGCAGAAAAGGAATGATCTGCCATGGAATCAGAAAAGCTGGAGGATCTGCTGCTGTTGAGCCTGTCGGCAAGTAAAGGACAGAGGGAACGCTCGGAGGTTCTGGATGTGGGAGTGACCCGGGACAAAAACCTGCGGGAGGTCATCGTCAAATACAGTGGGGACATCGACGGACTGCAGATACCCGGAATGGAGATACAAAAGCTTCTGGCTGGCTATGCAATTATAAAGCTTCCGGAGGATCAGATCGGAGCGCTCGTGGCTGCCCGGGAGATCGAATATGTGGAGATGCCGAAAAATCTGCAGACCGGTTTGTATGAGGCGAAGCGTGTCAGCTGTATTTTGCCGCTTCTTTCGCAGGGAGATGAGGGCGCACACCTGGATGGAAAAGGCGTGTTGATCGCTGTTTTGGATTCCGGGATTGATTATCGGATGCCGGATTTTCGAAAGGAAGATGGCAGCAGCCGGATTCTGGCTTTGTGGGATCAGGAACTGGAACGGGAGTTTTCACAGGAACAGATTGACGAGGCGCTGCAGGCAGAAAGCCGGGACGGGGCGCTGGAGCTTGTGCCGAGCATCGACCGCTCCGGACATGGAACGGCGGTGGCGGCGATTGCTGCCGGGAGCAATCCAAATCTCCGGCTGAGGGGCGCTGCGCCGGGCGCGGGGCTGTTGGTCGTGAAGCTTTCCCAAAAACAGAATGGCTATCCACATACGACGCAGCTGATGAGCGCAGTGTCCTGGTCGCTTTCCAAAGCTGCCAAAATCGGGCAGCCGCTTGTCATCAACATCAGCTACGGAAACTGTTACGGACCGCATGACGGTTCCTCCCTGCTGTGTCGTTTTCTGGACAATGCAGCGGAAAGCGGGCGGACGGCAATCTGTGTAGGCTGCGGAAACGAGGGCGCGGCAGGCGGTCATGCGTCCGGACAACTGGAAAAAAATGTAGCGGACGTTAGTTCCCGTGCTGACGGATTGTCCGGCAATCTGCAGAGGGAAAGGGAAACGCTTGAGCTGATCATCGGGGAATATGAGCGGACGTTGAATATACAGATGTGGAAAAACTATGCCGATGTGTTCACTGTGATTTTGCAGACACCATCCGGACGGGAAATCATCGTACAGCCGGATAAAAACGGACGGCAGGATGTGCTGACAAACGGGACGGAGGTATTGGTTTATGCCGGGCAGCCGTCGCCGTACTCTGTCTGGCAGGAGATTTTTTTTGACCTGCTCCCACGGGATCGTTATATTGAGTCCGGAATCTGGACATTTCATCTGATTCCGGAAAAAATCGTGCTCGGCAGCTATCAGCTGTATTTACCGACCCAGCAGAGCCGTTCTGCAGATACGCGATTTGTGCGGCCCGATCCGCTTTTGACGATGACGATTCCTTCGACGGCGCAAAAGGTGATTTCGGTCGGAGCAATCCACTCATATTATGAAGCGTATGCGGATTTTTCGGGAAGAGGCGAGAAAATAAACAGGGAAAACCGCCTGATGTTTGCGGACTCCAAGCCGGATCTGGCAGCGCCGGGGGTCGATCTTTTGGTTCCGGCATCGGAGGGGAGCACGCAGCGCGTAAGCGGGACCTCCTTTGCGACACCGCTCGTTTCCGGCGCAGCAGCACTTTTGATGGAATGGGGAATTGAAAAGGGAAATGATCCGTATCTGTACGGGGAGAAACTAAAGGCATATTTGCGAAAAGGCGCGAAGAAGCTGCGGGGCGAGACGGACTATCCGAATGAGCGGGTGGGGTATGGTGCGCTGTGTGCAGCGCAAAGCCTCCCGCAGGTGGAAAATTGAAAAATAAATTTTTCAATCGAGAGATTTGTGTCTGCGCACACTTGACACAAACTCGACATGTGCAAAAAGCGTGCGCAGAAATGAGCGGAAAAATAAAGTGAATGCACTCAGAAAATGGTGGTGGGTATAAACCGTTGACGTTTACGGAAGAAAGCCAAAGGCTTACTGTGCGGCAGCTTTTGTATGACGCTTCCGCACCCGGTGCTCCAACGCCTTGTAAAAGCTGCTCAGGCAGAGCGTGAGTAAAAATACGGTCAGGGTCCAGACCACAGGATGTGCCGTAAGACCAAGCTTGTTTGCAGCCAACTCCATATACCGGATCAGTACCTGATGAATCAGAAAGCCGTAAGGCGACAGCCCGGCCAGCCACAAAAACGGCTTTGCGGAAAGCAGCCGGGAAATCACTCCCTTGCCCACGGCGAGCAGCCAGACCAGCAGCACCGCAGAGGGGGTGAACAGCACGTTGTACCGGAAGGCTACCGCGCCTAAAGCTCCCACCTGTCTGGCAGCGATAAAAAAGCAACTGCCCGAAAACAGCACAGCTGCCAGCTCCAAAAGGGAAAAGGCACCGTAGGGTATGCGCTCCTCCTTGCGGCTGCGGTAAAGGCAGCCCATACAGCAGCTGATGGCAAAATCTCCTGCCCGAAAAAGAGGACACAGATAGGTCAGGTAAAATACGGCCTTTCCACTGAGTCCGGCCTTCCAGATTGCAAAGGAGAAAAGAAATTGTGCGCAGAAAATCGCGGCAGCAATACAGCGCAGTCTGCGAGTATCGGCCTTTTTCAGCACGGCGAGCAGCCAGGGAAAGATTGCATACAGAAAAGCCTGCACCGAAAGATACCACGCTACTCCGTTCAGGCAGAACCAGAAACGGCTGGAGGGAATCCAGGTTTGCAGGAGAAAAATGCTTACCACAAGCTGCGCTGCACAGGACAGCACCCCACGGGCAGAGGGCTGTACCAGGAGCCCCTTCAGCACAAGGAGCAGGGCAGCAGCCATCATAATAAGGTGCAGCGGATACAGCTTGCGTATTTTTTGCAGGGAAAAGACCATGGCAGACCGCAGTCCCGGTGCTGTGCGCGGGCGGTCGTAATAGTTGCAGGTCATCAGAAAACCGGACAGCGCCACAAATACGGAAATTGCCCACGGCCCCAGCCACGGTGCGCCGCAATGGGACAGGACCACGCTCAGAAATGCGACTGCCCGCAGCCCCTGTAAAGATGAAATCAGCTTTTTGTCTGTCACAATATCCTCCGTTCTGCCGCAAGGCGTGGTTCATGACAATAGAATGTTCACGGAGCGTGCATTCTATTGTATTGCGAATGGCGCAGGTGAACAGTAACGTTTTTTACAAGTGCTATAAGTATAAAAAAGGCGGCTTGTTCTGTCAAGAAGTATGCGGAGAGCGTTTTTCCGATCCGGCGATCGACGGCGTGCGCTCCGCGGTCAACGGCTCCGGACAGCTCTGCCGCCAAAGGTTCACTGTGCGGCAGCTTTGGCATTTTCGTGGCAAAAATCAAATATTATTTGCGGCAATGACTTGCCCGAAATCATTTTCCAACCGCCCCCCTTCTGTACTCACTGGGTGTCGCGTCATAATATTTCTTAAAGAAACGGATATAGCTTCGGACGTCGGAGTAGCCGACCTTCTGGCTGATCGACTGGATCGTGTCGGCAGTGTCGGTCAGCAGCGCGAGGGAACATTTCGTGCGGTAGCAGTTTAAGTACTCGGAGAGCGTTTTTCCGGTGTCGAGCTTGAAGAGCCTGGAAAGATAGACCGGGTTTAAACCAACGGCGTCCGCGATCTGAGGGACGGAAAGCTCCTCCCTGTAGTGCTGCTGGATATAGGAAATCGCCTGGCAGATATAAGTATGAGCTTCCATGGAGGTTTTTGTTTTGGCATTTAAAAGTCCCTGGATGCAGGAAAAGAAGATTCGGCTGCATTCGGAAGGATCCGCAGCATTTTCCAGCTTTTTGAGGTAGGGGCTCAGCTGGGTGTCCGGAATGTCATCCCCGAAATCAAGCAGCGCCACATAGACCTCGCACAGGAGGATCGTTGTAAGCTTCCTGGCTTCCTGGGTGTTTGCTGTTTCCAGATAGCGGGAAAAAAAGCTGTCGGCGATTTTGTGGGCAGCAGCCTGATCGCGGTCGATCAGCGCACGAGAAAGCTGGATGGACAGGTTGGAATCCAGGGAGGAGGTCAGATCCTCCTGATGACCGATGATCATAAAATCCTCTGTTTCCGGAGAAGTGAACAAAAGGTTTCTGCGGGCCAGCTGCCAGGATTTCTGGTAGGAGGGCGATGCCTGCTCACATAATACAATTGAAAAGAATGGATCAATGGAAAGCGTCTGCTGCATGCGTTGGGAAATAGCGCTGCAGAGGCGCTTTAATTCTGCCGTCAGCTCTGCTTCTGCGATGGAGGTATTGAGCAAGATGCCGATATTCTGCCCATTTGTATGGATGCCGTAGGCTTTGCCGAGGACGGAAAATGCCTCCGAAGCGCTGGAGAGGACAACGAGACGCAGCTGCTCTTTTTTGGTGAAATCCTCCATGATCTCGAGGGCAGGCATGTGGATGAGGATCAGGGAAAAGAAGCGATACGGAAAGACCAGACCGTATTTCATATATTCCTGAGGCAGGGCAGTGACATCGACAGAGGCATGGAGGATACCGAGCAGCAGACGCTCCCGGACGAGTTGTTCCTTTTCGTGCAGGACGGAATGCACCTCTGAGACCTGGGCAGTCAGACTGTCCAGGGCGGAGTTTAAGCGGAAAAATTCATCATGATCGTCGGACAGACCGAGGGTGTAGGGCGTGATGCCGAGCTTTTCCATAATGTCATCCACGGGTTTTAACAAAATCATGCTGTAGAAAGCAGAAAGTAAAAAACAACAGAATAATGTAAATAAGTATTCACAAAAATGTCTTGAAAGAAATGGAGCAACTGCTTTTAAATGCTCTGTGGTGGACACATAGTAGGTACACTGCAGCGTATTGGAGTTCTGAACGGCAGGATAGGCATTATAATCGGGAAAAAGCAGGGACTCATTTTCATCAGCGGACAGAGAAGGATCCCACCGCTCGTACAAATCTGCATCCGTGGCATAGATAAGCTGATCGCAAAAGGTAACGACAGCATGATAGCTGTTGTCGGAAAGAATGGCAGCAGCATCCCTGCGCAGCTCCCGCATAGCATAGGAAATTGTGATATAACCCTTCGGGTTGGAGGAATACAAAGGCAGACTGTGGGCATAGACCACAACCGGCACAGCGGGACGCGGACTGTAGTAGCGCTCATAAGGAATGTTTACAACCCAGGCCTCCTCCGTATCCATTTCCGAAAGGATCCGGAGAAAATCCGGGTTATAAAAATCACTGTAGGTGTACATGCCTCCACTGGAATCGAAAACCCGTTCACTGCGGTCAAAATACAGACAGATCGTTTCGAAGGAGTACAGCTGTGTGTACGGAGAAATATCATTGATCATACGGGAAAAATAATCGATGGTAGGATCCGGTGAAACGAGGATGTGGTTTACGGAGGCAAGCTTTGCGATAAAAACAGAACCTACCTTCATAACGGAAAAAGTATTTTCGATATTGGAATAGGCAGCGTCTGCCTTCGCCTCCAGCTGTTCCTTTAACTGCAGACTGTTCTGCCAGATGTTTAAGAGTGTGGAAACAAAAAACAGGATCGTGGACAATAGTGCCAGAATAAAAAAACAGGAAGAAAAGTGTCTCGAGCGAATGATATTTTTCAGCTTTTTCTTTTGCATGGAACGATCGAATGATATCAAAACAATTGCCTCCCTTTGATTGGTTCTGACACCATTATACCGAAAAAATGCACAAAGCAAAAGAAAGGGAGTGCAAAAATGGATAGCAAAAATCCGATGAATCTGCAAAAAATAAAGTCAAAAAGTTGCAAAAAGTCAATAAAGGGGGTGATAGATCAAGGCTTTTTTGAAATCGTTATAAATGTAACAAAACAGGTCGGATTTTTTAATTTTTAACAGAGCTGTGTTTTTATATAATGACCTCAGAAACGGAAACAAAAAAACGCAAAGGGGCTGCAGCCACCAGGCGGGCAGCATTTACGGAACAGAACTGTTTCAGAAAAAAAGAGAGGGAGGAAGGTACATGACGGGAAAGAGGGAAAAAACCGCAGCACTTTCAAAGGGCCGACAGCAGGGGGGCCTGCAGAAGGCAGCACTGTATTTCTGGAAGCATAAATATCTGTATCTGATGCTGCTTCCGGCGATTCTGTATTACATCATTTTCTGTTACGTTCCGATGTACGGCGTAACAATTGCATTCAAGGATTTCAATCCGATGCTTGGAATCTGGAAAAGTCCGTGGGCGGGGACGGAAATGTTCCAAAAGCTGTTTGGAATGGAAAAGTTTTATTCCGTTTTCTGGAACACGATCCGGATCAGCCTGATCCGACTGATTTTCGGATTTCCGTTTCCGATTATCATTGCGCTGCTTTTAAATGAGCTGCGGCTTGGAAAGGTAAAACGGGTCATCCAGACAGCGATTTACATTCCGAATTTTATTTCCTGGGTCGTTCTGGGCGGTATTCTGACAAGCCTGTTATCGATGGATTCGGGTATTGTCAACGGCGTCATCAAGGCGCTCGGCTTTGCACCGATCGGATTTTTGACAGATGAAAAGTATTTCGTCGGCACGATGGTCGTTTCGATGATCTGGAAAACGTTCGGCTGGAACACGATTATCTATCTGGCGGCGATCACCGGAATCGATCCGCAGCTGTACGAGGCGGCGACCGTGGACGGGGCGAACCGGTGGCAGAAGCTGTTACATATCACATTACCGTGTATCCGTTCTATTATTATCGTTGTGCTGATTACGAGAATCGGCGGACTGATGCAGGCGGGCTTTGAACAGATTTTCGTATTGTATCATCCAGGCGTATACGGGACGGCGGATATCATCGATACCTATGTATACCGGATGGGCTTGCAGGAAGGCAAATTTGAGCTGGCGACAGCGGTCGGCTTGTTTAAATCCGTGATCAACTTTGCACTGGTTGTCATTGCAAACAAGACAGCACGCATGGCAGGAGAGGAGGGAATTTACTGATGAGCAGGGAAAAGCCGAAAAAAATCAAGGTTTCTGTCGGCAGCAGGATTTTTGACACAGTAAATCTGATTTTTCTGATTCTGCTGGGGCTGACAACCTTTTACCCGTTCTGGGACTGCCTGGTTGTTTCGTTTTCCTCGCTGAAAAGCTATCTGGCGACGAACATCCATTTATGGCCGGACGAATGGTCGTTTGAAGGCTATGCCTATATGTTAAAAAGCTTCGATCTGTGGAGATCGTATGCGAACTCGATTTTTATCACGGTTGTCGGCACACTGATCAACATGCTGATTACGACGATGGCGGCGTATGTGCTGTCGAAAAAGGATTTAAAGGGACAGCGGTTCTTCATGTTTCTGGCAGTGTTTACGATGATGTTTACCGGCGGAATTATTCCGACCTACATCGTTGTAAAGGATCTGCATCTGATGAATTCGCTGTGGGCGATGATCCTGCCGTCGGCGGTCAACACCTACAACCTGATTATTTTAAGAAACTTCTTCTTGGAGCTTCCGATGGAGCTGGAGGAAGCGGCGCTTTTGGACGGATGTACGGAGATAGGCGTATTGTTTAGGATCATGCTTCCGATTTCCAAACCGGCGCTGACGACGGTGACGCTGTTTTATGCAGTCGATCACTGGAACGACTTTTTCTCGGCGATTATGTATATCAATAAGAAAGAAGCATGGCCGCTGCAGCTGTTTTTACGGTCGATGCTGTTTCAGAATGACGCAGCATATTCCAGCGGCGGAGAAAGCCTGTTTTTATTAGGACAGCCGATGAAGATGGCGGCTGTGATGCTGGCAATTATTCCGATCATGTGCGCGTATCCGTTTTTTCAAAAATATTTCACAGCAGGGATGACGGCAGGCGCAGTGAAGGGGTAAAATATAAAAGGGAAAGAAAGAGGGAACAAAATGAGAAAAAGAAGTAAGTGTGCATTTCTGGCAACAGCGATGGCAGCGACAACGATTCTGGCAGCAGGCTGCGGCAACAGCGCTTCGGGTGGTCAGAACACTGCGGATTCTGCAGAGCGGGTTCCGATCCGTTGGCTGACGACCGGCGACGCTGCGGCAGAAGCAATTCAGGATAACGACCGCATTATTGAAGCGATCAACGAAAAGCTCGGCATAGACCTGACGGTTGAAATCGTTCCGGAAGCCAATACGGAAAAGGTCAACGTTGCGATGGCGTCCGGCGATTTCCCGGATGTGGTAACCGGTGCATACGGGACGAGCGCAACCCAGCAGTGGATTGATGATGGAATGGTTATTCCGCTGAATGATTACATGGATTCCTTCCCGAGCATGAAGGCATGGCTGGAAAATTACGAGTGGTCGGCACAAAATGGAAAATATTACGGCATGCCGTTTATTACACAGTACAGTGTGGCCAATACCCTGATCGTGATGCGTCAGGACTGGCTGGATAATTTGGGATTGTCCTATCCGCAGACGCTGGATGAAATGAAAGACGTCATGCTCGCTTTCACAAACGACGATCCGGACGGCGACGGACAGAACAATACATACGGCTACACGGCAGAAAAGCCGGGACAGTTTGACTGGGTATTTTTCGCATACGGACTGCCCTATGCGGACTATTCGCTGGATGAAAACGATCAGGTAATCCCCGTTTTTGAAGATCCTGCGTTTGTAAAGGGCATGACCTACATCAAAGAGCTGTGGGATGCAGGTGCGATCGATCCGGAGCTGATGTTGAATGATATGTCTAAAAAAGAAGAAAAGTTCTATCAGGGCAAAGCCGGCATGATGCCTGCACCCCTGTTCCGTCATGTGACTCGCCATGAAAACAGCGTCAGAGAGCTGTTCCCGGACGCTTCGATCTGCTATGATCTTTCCCCCGCAGGTCCGGACGGCGCGAGAGGCTTAAGCAAGCAGGGCAAGAGCGGTATGATGACCTGTATCACCGCAGCCTGCAAGAACCCTGACAAAGCGGCAGCATTTGTGGACTTCATGGTTTCGGAGGAAGGAAATAACCTGCTGCGTCTTGGTATCGAAGGTATTCATTACACCAAGGATGGCGACGAAATCGTCTTCAACGAAGAAGAGCGTGCAAAGGATGCTTTCTCGCCCAATGGCTGGGCGCACGCGCTGGCGTGGGGCTCCTTCTACTGGCCGCTGGAGAGCAACTACATCCCTGTAACCGATCCGAACCGGGAGCGTGCGCTGCATACCGTTGATCTTGCGACCCAGTGCCAGGTTCCGAACCTGATCAAGCAGAAAACGCAGGTTGAGATCGAAAACGGCGCCGCAGTGGACGATATTTACACCCAGTACTTTTCGGATATGCTGCAGGGTAAGCTTTCCATCGAAGAGGGCGTAGAGCAGCTGAGCAAGTCCTGGAGAAGTCAGGGCGGTGAAGAGATCCTCGAGGCAGTCAATGCAGAGTATCAGAAAACAAAAGCAAAGCAGTAAAAAGGAAAATGTAATAATATGGAAAAAACAGAGAAAAAACCGAATATTATCATGATTCTGGCAGACGATCAGGGCCCCTGGGCGATGCACTGCGCCGGGACACCGGAGCTTTATACGCCCAACCTGGACAGAATTGCAGAACAGGGAATGCGGTTTGACAGCTTCTTCTGTGCCTCGCCGGTATGCTCTCCGGCGAGGGCATCCATTCTGACCGGGAAAATGCCTTCCGCTCACGGCGTACAGGATTGGCTCAGAAGCGGAAACTTAGACGGCGAGAAATTTGCCGCCCAGGGAAAGGAAAATCCTTATTTCGAGGGCTATAAGCAGGAACGGAAGCCGATTTCCTATCTGGAAGGACAGCCCACCTACACGGACATTCTTGCACAGAACGGCTATCATTGTGCACTCTCCGGAAAATGGCACCTGGGCAACAGCATCGAACCGCAGCAGGGCTTTCAGGAGTGGTACACCATCGGCATGGGCGGCTGCTGCTATTACCACCCGGACATGGTGGACCATGGAGAAATCACCGTGCATCATGGGGAATATGTGACAGATCTGATCACGGACCGTGCACTGGAATATTTAAAAGAGCTGGGCGAAGGGGACGCCCCGTTCTATCTGTCTGTCCACTATACTGCACCCCATTCTCCCTGGGAAAAGGAGCACCATCCTGCAAAGTGGATCGATTACTACGATGGCTGCACGTTTCCCAGCATTCCAAACGTGCCGGATCATCCCGATCTGCGCACCGGCGCGGTATATGGAACCGGTAAGAGGGAAGAAAATCTGCGGGGCTATTTTGCGGCGATCAGTGCGATGGATGAACAGATCGGCAGACTGCTGGATGCAGTAGAAGAACAGGGGCTGGCAGACAATACCGTGATCCTCTTTACAGCGGACAACGGAATGAGCATGGGACAGCACGGCGTCTGGGGGAAGGGCAACGGGACATTCCCGATGAATATGTATGATTCCGCAGTTAAGGTGCCGTTTCTGATTTCCTGGCCGGGGCACATTCCTGCCAATACCGTCTGCAGCGAAATGATAAGCGCCTGCGATCTGCTCCCGACGATCCTTAAGCTGACGGGACTTTCCGACAAGCAGCCTACGGGACTTCCCGGAAGAAGCTTTACAGAGCTTTTAAAAGGCGAGCAGAGGGAGCACCGCGACGAGGTTGTGATCTTCGACGAATACGGTCCTGTCCGCATGATCCGGACGAAAGAATGGAAATATGTGCACCGGTATCCCTATGGAAAACATGAGCTGTATCACCTCGTGGACGATCCGGGAGAAGAGAAGAATCTGTACGGTTTACCGGAATATAAAAAACTGGTAACCCAATTAAAGGGTAGGATGGAAAAATGGTTCTGCGCCTATTCCGACCCGGCTATCGACGGCGTGCGCTCCGCGGTCAACGGCTCCGGACAGCTCTGCCGCCCGGGTGTGTATGCAATCTATGAGGATCCCTTTGCACCAAAGGGCGTGGAATGATTATTCTCAAAAGTTTATGAAATAGCTATAAAAATAGGTTGTATTTATCCTATAATATGCATATAATATAAGCGAAAGTGAGGTGCATATTATGACAGTTGATACAAATACAATGATTTCTATCACAGAAGCTAATCAGAATTTTTCAAAGGTTGCCAGAGTTGTTGATGAACATGGCACAGCAGTTATCCTTAAAAACAATGTACCAAGATATCTTGTGATTGACTTTAGCAAAGCGGAGCAGGAAAAAATAGCATCTACAGAGGATGTATTTGCTATATCAGAACGTCTTATGAAGCAGAATATGAAGGCTTACGAGGTGCTTGCCAAATGATAAGATTGAGCAAAGAGCAGGTCATTTTACTTCATGAGCGACTGATTGAAGCTACTGGCGGTAGTAATGGCATTCGTGATGGTGGGATGTTGGATTCAGCACTGGCTAATCCATTTCAGTCATTTGGAGACGAAGAATTATATCCAAGTGTACAGGCAAAAGCAGCACAGCTTTGCTTTGGAATTGTAAAGAACCATCCTATGGTTGATGGAAATAAAAGATTAGGTACACATGTAATGTTAGTGTTCTTGGCATTAAATGGTTATGAGCTTTCCTATACGCAGAAGGAGCTGAGTGACGCTATCCTGGATTTGGCATCGGGCAAAACAGGTGCGGAGGATATATTGCGATGGATTATAAGCCATCAAAAGTAATGCACGAGACTATGATATACAGTTAAGACAAGGCCGGTCAGGGAAAGATTCTCTGACCGGCCTTTTGCAAGTTCATTCATCAGTCGGATGATTGCCTGTGTCTTTTCAAAATCCTGAATATCGAGAATTGCATATCTGCCGTGTCCGTTCTTTGTCAGAAAAACCGGAGCACCAACAGCTGCATCACGCAGCACAATGATGCAGACTGCCAGCGGTTGTAATTGCAGGTACAGCAAAATTCACAAAAGTCCTGAAAACAATATAAAAAATATGAGATGTGATACTAGAAATGTTATCTTTAACATATTAGGATGATAGGAAATGAATGAAATACAAAAAAATATGCGGTAAAACAAATGTATATATGCTTAATAACGATATTTGTGAAAAGTTCTTAAATTTTTAATATAAATCTGAAATATTCAATATGCTGATGCTATTGCCTTTGCACAGAAAAAAATCTACAATTTAGTTAAATTGAAATTAAGGTATAAAAACCATTGTGAAACAGAAGGAACAAAACAGGGGGAAAGGAAAATCGGTATGTGGAAAGCGGCAATATCACCAGAGAAACGGAAAAAAATAAAAAGATCTGTCAGCTTTTTTCTGAGCTTACTTTTGATACTGGAAATGGTATCGGGAACTGGCATGTTTGCAGAAGGAAACAGAGTCAAAGCGAAGGAAGAAACTCCATATGCCGTATACCTGGATCTTTCAGGAAGCAGCGCAGCAGAGGCGCTGGCATCCAAAGGGATCTATGCATACGCTTATGACGATGCAGCAGAGGCAGAAGCTGCAGAGCCGGTGAAGCTGGAAAAGACAGAGGGACAGCAGGAGATCTGGCAGCTGGGTCTGACCCGGAAATATGAGCATGTGGTATTTTGCCAGGGACAGAAAAAAGAAAACAAAAACACCACAGGGGAGCTTACGATAGACTGGTCCTTACAGGCACCCTGCTACCGGCTTCAGGGAGAAGACCTGACCGGGGCAGGCAGCTTTTACGGACTGTATACCGTATATTTTGATGGAAGTCAGTACAGTGAGTTCTGTAAAAACGGCGTCAGTGTCTATGCATATGATTCGGAAGAAAGCAGTGCAGAGGACGCACCTGTTGAGATGAAGCCCTCTGATAAGGGAAATGGAATTTACGAATACTGTCTGGACAGACCTTATGAATATATCGCCTTTATGGCCGGGACAGACGGATGGGATTATACGGAAGCGACCACACCGGTTTATACGGAATGGGACTTCCAGGATCCCTGCTTTGTACTGGAGAAGGTAGACGGAGAAGAATCCACAGGCAGCTGGGTAAACCTTCATTATATGATTTATTTCGATGCATCGAAGATCAAAGAGGATCCGGAGTTCTTAAAGTCTGGCGTATCCCTTTATGCCTGGACAGAGCAGGAGGGCGACAGACAGGAGCTTTCTGCAGAGCCGGTTCGGATGATTGCGTCTACGAAAGGCGAGGATATTTATCAGTACACCTTGGATCAGGCATATGACCATGTGCAGTTTTTCCTGGGCACCTCCTTTGATGCAGCCATCCAAACAGATGTCATCGAAATTGACTGGAACAGTCTGGCAGCACCCTGCTATCAGATGACCATCGAAAGAATCGAAGCGGAAACAGAAACCGAGACGCAGACCGAAACAGAGACTGAGACGGAAACAGAAACCGAGACACAGACCGAGACAGAAACACAGACAGAAACCGAAACACAGACAAAGACGGAAAACGAGTCTGAAACAGAAAACAGATCCCAGACGGAGACTGCTGCAGAAACACATACCACGGTAGAAACCGAGACCAAAGCAGATCCCAAACCAGAAACAGAGACTGGCACTGGCGCAGAGACAAGCTATGAAACGGAAAACAATGTGCCCTCTGCACAGGAAACAGAAAACGACGCTGTAGGCTCCGAAAGAAATACTCCGGACAGCGATCCGGCAGCAGAAGCTGCCTGGGAGCAGGAGGCGAGGTGCGAAACCTGTTTTTTTTACCTGGAGGTGCTGAGCGAAACAGTTGAGGCGAAGACTGTAGAAACCCTGGAGCGGGGAACCGAGCCTGCCACAGAAGGCTCCAAACAGGAAAATACAGAAGAAAACAACAGAGAAACTGCATCGGAAAGCAAACAGACAGAAGGAGAGACCAGACAGACCGAAACAACAGAAACCGGCACAGAGGAGGGCAATACAGAGAAAGCTCCTTCCAAGGAAGCTGTTGAAAAGGAAGCAACAGAAGAAATCCAGCAGGACGGAAGCCTGTACGACATGGGCGGTGAAATGAGAAAAGCCAGCCGTGTGGCGAAGGTTGGACTCAGAAAGGCAGCAGGAGGATTGGATTCTAACTATGTATATCTGGATACGACAGGGATGGATTTGAATTCCCAGGCGGATTGGAGTAAAGCAAGTCAGATATATCTTTTTGAGAAGGACGTCAACGGTTTTAGAAAAGGTGAAAAAGTCATCATTTATGGCAAAGAGTATTGGAGATGGCAAATTGACAGCAAAAATGGTGATAAGGAATTTGCCTTTACCTATGTAAATGATTGGAACAATAATGGTGGGATTAACGCGAATGATTATTATAGAACAGAATTAGCAGGTGGATCCTTTTCACAAGCTGGCGGAAAGGTGTTTGCAAGAAATACTGAAGCATCAGGAATGATCGGTAATAAAAAGGTTTACATCGTCAAAGACATCACTGAAGAAATCACGAATAAGATTATGACTTTGTATTTCTATGACTTTACGGAGAAGGTAAATTCGGTAAAGGTATCTTATTCCTCGAACAGCAGCTTCTTTTCGGAAACACCGGAAACAGTTGAGATGGAGAATGTTGCTGGTTTTCCACATCTCTATACAGTAGAACTAGAAAAGGCGAAAATTGAAGCAAAACCCTATGTGAAGTTTACAGATGGATCCGGAGAACAGCCCGGAGAACAGCTGGGAGACATTTACTACTTCGGACAAGATAGTACCAATGCAGGCACTGACGTAGTTCCCGTAGCCTATAAAGCGGGTTCTGTGGATACCTTCCTGTATGGAGCTACCGAGCTGAAGAGCGGTGACGGTACAACAACTACTATTATAAGCGGTTGGGGCACAACGCCGGATAACGGGAGTCTGAAAGACGAAATCCTCTATTTTGATAATCAGCATTTTCCGGTAGACCCAGAAGGGGAAAGCCAGGAGGTAACCCTGAAGATTGGATCAAAAACAGTGACGCTGGAAAAAGATCCAAAGTTTCAAAATAGCTTGTATAGCTATACGTTTACGGAGGACATAACCCAGCAGACTGTTCTGACAGTGAATGATCCCAAGGGCAATATCTATCATTTTTTCTGGACAGATCGGGGCTGTAACCTGCTTCAGGTGACGAAGAACATAGCGAATGTCACAGGCGAATATGGAACCGGAAAGAAAATCTATTTTGATGCGACCTATTCAAAGCTGAATACGCCGGATGGGGGAAATGGTGGACAAAATTCCATCCCGAAAAATGACAATGCGAAGGTTTATTTTTGTGCATGGAACGAAATCACTAATGAGTACCGGCGTGGAGAGATGATAAAAGCAAAGTCCCACGAAAAGGATGGACAGACCTGGGACAATGTGTGGTATGTGCGGATTCCGGAAGATAAGGAAATTGATAAAATTATTTTCTCTGCTGACGCGTTAGATAATGAGAATAGCTTGGCTAACAACTTGTATGGCAGAAGAACTGCTATTCTGACGATTCCGGATCCGGATGAGTGTGGAGGAAAACCCTGCTTCTATGCAGACGCCGGTGATACTGCGGCATACAGTGCTGGTGAATATAGGGGCGGTTACTGGGCTGAAGCATATACGGTTCGGGATGCAGAGAAGTATAAGAAAACCGATGATGGTAAGAGCGTCGATGTAGTTGATATTAAGGAAAGTGCTTCTTCGGCAGATTCGAATACCCTGTATGTGGACTCTACCTTCTATGATTATTACACGGATTATGAATTGAACGGAAATAATCGGGATTCTTATCCGGGTGATAAGGGAATGTCTCATCGCAACTGGGTCACATTCCGACAGTTTGATCAGGCATTGAGTGATTATTATGAAAAGAATCAGGTTTCCATTCCGATCTATACGGGGCATTTTCAGCCGAGTATTGACAAATGGGGCTGTCAGTTCAACAGTGATAATATCGGGAGCACATTGAATCTATATGGAAGTGAGAACTATAACAACTTCTTTTCCACAAACAACTCTGCAATCGATGCGGATGGAGAAAATAATGGAGACTATAACCGTGCAGCACAGGGACTTGTAAATGCGGCACTTTCCAATGGAACGCTGATGACTGCAGATGGCAACAGTGCAGAACCCCATTTTGATGAAGCATTTTTACTGGGAAAAAACAGCAAAAATGCGGTCTTGGGTGAGGTCTATCATAATGTATCATTTCCGTTTAAACAGAAAGTGATCGACGAAGGAAATGGAGTAGAATACTGGTGCTTTGACAGCAGCGAAACGACACTTGCGATGCAGAAAGATTCTGCAACCGGGGAATATTACCTGAAGGATACAGGGAAACAGAACTGGGCGAAAAATGTAAACAGTAGCGGAGCCAGTGGAGATACGTATGGTTTTTTCCCCTTTAACGAAAGCCCTACTGTGACAAGCGGAACAAAATATAACTTTGGATTTGGTACTAAATTGGAGATTAAATTCCGCCTGACAGAGAATGGAAGGGTTCAGGGAAATAATGGAGAAGTGCCGATTACTTTTGAGTTTGCCGGAGATGATGATGTATGGGTATTTATTGACGGGAAGCTGGCACTGGATGTTGGCGGAGCTCATGGAAGGGTAGAAGGAACGCTGAACTTTGCTGATAAGCAGGCAACCGTGAGTGCGGTAAAGAAAAGTGCGGCAGACGCGGCAGACACAACGGTAACTTCTCCTAAAACAACAAACTTCGAATTGAAGGGCAGTAACGAAGCCGAGCATACTCTTACCATGTTCTATATGGAACGCGGTATGTGGGAATCTAATATGAAGATTACCTTCAACTTCCCGGATGAGAACGAATTTGCAGTAGAAAAACAGGTAGATAAAAGTAAGGTAAATCCCCTGTTTGCCGATTCCTTTGAGGATGCCTCTGTATTCCCCTTTACGATCCAGAATCAGGCGACACACTATGGACCAAAGGGCGCAGAAAGCGACGCAACGGTAAAAAAACAGACATTTAACAAATTCGACAGCAATTCTTCACAATTGATGTCTGCCAGCTCGGATATTACATTTGAGTGGCTGGATGGTATACCTGGTCAATCTGATCAAAGTGGTGTTGCGCACTGGTATGCACCGGTAGATGATACGACCGGAGCGTACAAAGACTTGAGATTTGGTACTATCCCATATCAATCAGACGGAACTCTGGATGCGTCAGCGATGAATAAGTATCTGGATTTCAAGCTGTATTATGCTTATAACGACACTCCAACAGCAAAATGTATTTATCTGGAGCTGGTGGATGGACAAGGGAGGAAGACAGGAGACTGGTTATCCGGAAAGCTATACGGAAACACAACCCTTAAGGGAAACGAATGGAATACCCTGACGGTTGATTTAAGCAAATTAACTACAGAAGAGGGTTTTGACTATACCAAGATAAAATCCATCAAATTTAATTACAGCTATTCCAGAAACATATATCTGGATGACTTTGTATTCCGATCCGGCGTGCAGGTAACGCAGCATATCGGATTCGAGGTGGATCAGGAAACCATTCCGGATTATGGTTCTGCTACATCCGGAAACCTGAAGAAGCCAAAGGGTGCAGTCTATTCTCTGAGTGATTCCTCCAGTACAGATACCGGAGTGATTGAAGAAGATGGAACCTTTGTACTGGCGGATGGTCAAACCGCAACCTTCCGAAATCAGTTCCGCCGCGGCAGCTACATTTCCGTGAAGGAGGAAATAGATTCACCTGCATTTGATACAAGCTGGAGCCTGTATGAAAACGGACATATAGTTGACAAGGTAACCAAAACGGGAAGCACAAACAAGGTAACGATTATATCAGGGCAAAAGGTTTCCAACGTATCCGGAACGCAGATCAAGGATGGCAGACAAGAGGTACATACGGAGGAGAATGAAAACACCGGATATCCTTCGACGCAATGGGCAAATAAAGGTCAAACCGAGGATACCATCGTGTTCCGTTCCTACGATAATCCGGATAATGAAAACGGTGTTACAAAATTAAAAGCGGTATTTGTAAATAAAGTCAAGGTTGGTTCTCTTACGATCAAAAAGGAACAGACGGAGGGTTCAGATGAGCTGAAAGGAACTTATACTTTTCAGGTTAAATTTACAAATGTCGCAGGAATGTCCCTGGAAAAGGGAGAATCCATTACGACAACCTTTACCTTAAAGAAGGGAAAATCCCATAAGATTTCAGGAATTCCCATCGGAACAGATTATGAGATTACAGAAGTAAAACCGACAGATGGAACTACCCTGAAGAAGGTTTTGATCAGTAACGATGGAACAAGCTTTAAAGATGATACATCCTTTAAAGTAGAGAAAGGCTCCGTAAACGGAACCATTACAGCGGATGCAACAAATCCTGTTGTAGAATTTCAAAATAATAATAAACCGACCGGCAGCATCGTTGTAACCAAAAAATGGAAAAATACAGATGGCACTGAGATTACGGATCGGAGCCAGCTTCCGGGCAGTATTTACCTGCAGCTGCAGAGAAAAGAGAAAGATAATGAAGCTGCGGTGTGGGAAGCAGTTGACTATTCCGGCAATATCTCAGAAAAAAATTGGGTTGAAGTTACTCCCAAGTATAGTGGTTCATCATCCTACGTTTGGTCTTATCCCTTTATGGATCTGGAACAATATGTGGACAGCGCAGCAGATCCTAAAGTTCGGTGGATCTATCGGGTTATGGAAGTGAATGACAAAGGAGAGGTGATTGATTCCGACGGGACATACACTGTGGATGAAAAAACCTATCGAGTGACCTATTCCATGGATGCTACGGCAGGCACAACAACAGATCCGACAAAAACAGGCATTGAACTTGCAGCTTTTGCAACAGCCGATGTCAAGCAGCCGACGGTGAATATGACAGTGACCAATACCTATTTGGAAGAGCTGAACCTGAAAATTACGAAAAAGGGTAAAAACACAACGGACGAATTGCTTTCCGGTGTACAGTTTAAGCTGGAGAAGAAGAATCCGGATGGAACGTGGTTTGAACCAGTCGGTAGTCTGCAAATTACTGGAGATAAAGGCGACGATAAAGGCATTGCCACCTTTACAAAACTCGGTCAGGGAACCTACAGACTGATAGAAACAAAGGCTGCAGAGGGCTACAACCTGTTGGGTGATTCGATCTTAATTGAGATTAATGAATCGAATCAGGTGAAATGGAAGATGGAGAAGGAAAAAGATGACCACTGGGAGTCAATAACTCCAATAACTATAGAGGGAGACAATGTAATTCCTCTCACCATCTACAACACAAAGCAGCTGATCCTTCCTGCAACAGGAGGATCCGGGTTTGGATTGGTTACTATGGGAGGCATTGCGCTGATGGCGCAGGCAATCCTTATGGGTACATACTTCACGCTGCAATGCAGAAAGGGGGACGATAAGCTTCGTAAAAAGAGATAGTACCCCCAAAGGTATGAAACACAGGCTGTTGGAGCAGGGGCTTATGTCCGGCAGCTGCATAAGGAGAAAACCTTAAAAACAAAGTACGGAGCCAAACGTACAAAGCAGGAGAAGTAAAAAATATTTCGGCTGTCCCAAACACAAAAGGACAGCCGGACAAAAAAGGAGAATGCAACAATGAAGAGAATGAAAAAGCTTCTGACAGGGCTCCTGACCCTGGCGATGACATTGTCGATGATGACAATGACGGCATTTGCGGCTGAAGGCGGTTCGACTGCCACAACGACCAAAATGCCGACGATTGATACGAGGAAGGATGTTTCTTTAACAATTCATAAGTATGAATATAATGGAAATTTGAAACCAGATGGAACGGGTAGTGCAACGGATGTAAACAATGTTCCGGCTGGTGAGAATGGTGCAAAACCGTTATCAGGTGTACAATTTACAATCTGGAAAGTAGCTGATTTAGCTGATTATTATGGCGAGGATGGAGCTGTATTGCCAAAGGTAGAGGATTTTGAACTTACCGGGAAAGGTGATGCAGCTGAATTAAAGAAAAAAGGAAGTACAACTCCATTCAGTGGCAAAATTTCAAAAGAAACAGTTAATGGAGTAATCACCTTTGATGGGCCCAAGGTTACCCAAGGCTTATATTACGTTAGCGAAACCAATGCTCCTGCAAACGTAACAGGGAAAACTGACGATTTCCTTGTATCCCTGCCTATGACAAACGTAGAGGGAAATGACTGGATTTATGATGTGCATGTATTCCCCAAAAACAAGACTACTTACGGTGGAGTAACACTTGTTAAGCAGGGAAAAGAAGGAACTAAGGCGGCAGTATCTCTGGAAGGTGCAGAATTTATCCTGCAGATGAAAGATAAAGAGGCTACTACTGCAAAATGGGATTATTTAAAATATGATGATTCTAGTACTAGTGCTAAATGGACTTATACTGGTGTGGCACCGACAGATGCAACAAAATTTAAAACAGACAGCAATGGTCAGATCAACGTAAAAGATCTGACAGCCGGAACATACCGCTTTATCGAGGTTAGCGCACCCAATGGTTACATTATGGATGGCACAAAGAAATATCAGTTTACGATTGATACTGACGGAAAAGTTACCTGGGAAGAAGATGCAAACGTAGGTGGAATCGGAACAACATCCAATGTAGGAGGAACGCATAGTGCAATCGTTACCATTACAAACGAAAAGCCCGACACAGAAAAATTTGTAATGGATCGGAAAAGTAAAGATTGGGAAGCTGACGCAGATTATAGAGTAGGCGCTGTGGTTCCTTACTTAATCAGAGTTGACGTGCCTTCCAATGTTGCAAAGTTAAAAACCTTTAAGCTGACAGATACAATGAAAAATTTGACATATAAAGATGGCAGCTTTAAGATTTATAATACGAAAGCAACAGATTACACAGGCACAGCTCCGATTTTAACAGGAATCACACCTACTGTATCTGGTAAAACCTGGGAAATCGAATTTAACACCGTGGGCACAGATGGAACAATCACTTCCTCTGTTGAAGCCTATAAAGGACAGTCCATTTACATTTATTTCGAAGCAACCTTAGATAATAATGCAGCGATGACAGAAGCTGGTAACCCGAATAATATTACATTAGATTATTCCAATGCAATTTATCCGACAGGGGATCCCAGTAACCCGAATGATGGAAAGGATCCGATAGTCGATTACATTAAGGATGTTGTCAATGTATTTACCTTTGGAATTGATGTTCTCAAGTTAGATGGCGAAGCTACTACTCCTAATACTCCACTGGATGGTGTTACATTTGATTTGTATCGTGTAAAGGATGGAGTAAGCCTTCCTGCAGCTCCTGCTAAAGTTACAGAAGCATGGCTGAAAACTGCGGGCAATGCTGTAAAAATTGGTTCCAAAACGACTGGTGCAGACGGTAAATTGTCCTTTGAGGGTCTTGATAACGCAACCTACTATCTGGTTGAGACACAAACAAAGGCTGGTTATAACCTGTTAAAAGAGCCCTACAAAGCAGTATTAAACCTTACAGCCACATTTACTAAAGAAACAACGAAAAAGATTACGACAGATTCTGTGAATGAAACAGTAACCACAGAGACAACAACAACAACTATTTATGGTACAGGAGCTGGAGTTGGAACAACTAACGGTAAATTCGTGGTAACCGTTAAGAACTACAAAGGCTTCACCCTTCCCACCACCGGTGGCATCGGTACCTTCGTATTCACCTTCGCTGGTATTGCCATGATGGCAGCAGCAGTGATCCTGCTGATCACCAGCAAGAAGAAAAAAGCAGAGTAATTCAGACAGATAACTCTTTTGTTATCTCTTCTATGGATACTGCGAAGCTGTTGTGAAGTACAGCTGCAATTTTATCAGCAACGGGTCTGTATCGCGTTTCGTGTGCGCGAGAACAGATACCGGCACAGGACGGGGGTCACGTCCCGCCCTGTGCATCGCTCCTTCAGAACCCCCTTTCCCCCTGAACGGAGCGATACTGCGGTGATCGCCGTCGGTCTTAGAAACCGGCTGCGGCTGCGGTAATCGGGAAAGAAAAATTTGGGATTTTCTTTTCCGTGTTGTGTTTTCCCATTCCCTTCCTGAAAAGGACATCCGGGCGCTCTCCCGTGCCCTTGGATGTCCACGAAAAAACGGCGCAGAGAAAATGCAGAAGCGGCGGCTGCCGCAGGCCTTTGATCTGTGCCTTTCCTTATAAAATGTCCGGAGGTTACTGTCATGGATAAAAAAAGAGCATGGTTTATCGCGATATTGTTTTTTTCAGGTCTGTGTCTGACGCTGTATCCCTTTGTCAGCAACCTGATCGCCCAGTCCCATGCAAGTCAGGCAATCGCCGCCTATGATGAGCAGGTTGCAGAGATGGATCAGGAACAGATCGACGCTGCCAAGGAAGCGGTCCGTAAGTATAATGAACAGCTCAATGCAGCGGTGGAAGCCAGTGCCATGCAGGGAGAGGATGGAATCAGCTACCTCGATCTGGTGGATGTGGGCGAGAGCATTGGCTTTATCGAAATTCCGAAAATTGACGTATATCTTCCCATATACAGTGGAACCAACGAAGATGTGCTGCAGAAGGGCGTCGGCCATCTGGCGGAGTCCTCCTATCCTATCGGCGGTACAAGCACCCATTCCGTGCTGACCGGTCATCGTGGACTGCCCAGTGCGGTTTTGTTCACGGATCTGGACAAGCTGGAGGAGGGCGATGTGTTCTATCTCCATGTATTGGATGAGGTGCTTGCTTACAAGGTAGACCAGATCAAGGTTGTGCTTCCGGAGGAAACCCAGGACATCGGGATCGTGGAAGGAAAGGATTACTGTACCCTTGTTACCTGCACGCCCTATGCCATCAACACCCACCGGCTGCTGGTTCGTGGCGAGCGGACCGAGTACATCCCGCCGGAGGAGCTGGCAGAACAGAATGCAGTGCATGAAGTACAGTCCCAGACCATCACGAAGCGGATCGTGGATGTATGGCCGTGGCTGGTTGTATCCCTGCTGATCGTGGCAGGAGTGGAGGGCTCCATCTTCCTGTTGATCGTGAAACGGCAAAGAAGCTACGGAGATGTCCGGGAAAAACGAAAGAAAGGCAAAAGGAGCAGTCGGTCATGCAACAAAACAAGGCGCAAAAAGTAATTGAAGAAGTAAAAAAAGCATTTATCGGAAAAACAGAGTGCGTGGAAAAGCTCATGACAGCCATTCTTGCCGGCGGACATGTGCTGGTGGAGGATGTCCCGGGAGTGGGAAAAACAACCCTGGCGCTGGCCTTTGCCAAGGCAATGAATGTGGCGCAGAACAGAGTGCAGTTTACACCGGATGTTTTACCGGCCGATATTACAGGCTTTACCGTATATAACAGGGAAAAGGATGGCTTCTTTTACCGTCCCGGCGCAGCCATGTGCAATATTCTTCTGGCGGACGAGATCAACCGTACCTCCCCCAAGACCCAGGCGGCGCTTCTGGAGGTAATGGAGGAGGGCAGCGTAACCGTAGACGGCGTGACCAGACCGGTACCGTCTCCCTTTCTGGTCATTGCTACCCAGAACCCTGTCGGCTCTGCCGGAACCCAGCTGTTGCCCCAATCCCAGCTGGACCGGTTCCTGATCTGCTTTGGGATCGGATATCCAGATGCCGCAGAGGAAATGGATATTTTAAAAAGCCGCCGAAGCGGAAACGGGCTGGAAGATGTACGTCCCGTCATCAGCAGTCAGGAGCTGATGGATATGAAAAAAGAAGTCGAAGAAGTGTTTGTACACGATCAGGTATATGACTATATCGTGCGTCTGGCTCAGGCCACCAGAAACAATGACGCACTGGAGCTTGGGCTGAGTCCCAGAGGCTCTTTGGCGCTTTTGAAAATGGCTCAGGCGAGAGCCTATCGGAAAGGCCGCAGCTTTGTGATTCCGGCGGATGTTGCGGCAGAATTTCAGGATGTTGCGGCCCACAGGGTACAGCCTGTATCAAGCTCCGGAATGGATAGAGTCCGTGCAGCAGCCGTGCTGGAGCGGATCTTAAAGGAGACCCCGGCGCCTGCTCCGGAGAAAGGGTGAAGCCTTGAAGGAAAAAGCAATTTATATAGGAGCGGTCATTCTGACTGCTATCTGGGGCGTAGCTGCTCCTGAGGGCTTTGCTTCGTTTTTGCTGGGCTTTGAACTGCTGTTGGCGCTTTCCATGTGGATTCTGGTTCAGATCCTGGCTGGAAAGGTAGAGATTGTGCCGGAGCCTGCAGAAGAGACGGTGGGGAAAAAAGAGCCCATCGTCCTTCGGGTAAAGCTGAAAAATGCTTCCCTGCTTCCGGCCTCCTGTGTGGCGGTTACCGTCAGCTGGCGGGATCCTCTGGATAACAGCACGGGCACCGTGGAAAGCATGGGAATGGCAGGTGGAAAAAGGACCGGTGTGCTGGAATTTTATATCCCGGTGAAGTATTCCGGTGTTTACGAGTTTTGGATCCAGTCGGCATTCGTGCGGGACTGGCTTCGGTTATGGTCAAAGAAGCTTTTGATCACAGATAAAAAAGTGCAGGTGTTGTCCGTGCCTCTGGTACATCAGGCGGAGGAATGGATCCCCCCGGCACAGCTCGCCTCCGGCGGGGATTCGGATCAGCATTCCCAAAAAAGGGGCGGGGACGATGGATCGGAGGTATTCGAGGTTCGTGCCTATCGGGATGGAGATCCGCTGCAGAGAGTGCATTGGAAGCTGACTGCAAAGACCGGAGAAATGCTGGTGCGGGAATTCAGCCTGCCGAAGCGGGAGGTGCTTTTGCTGCAGGTGGATCTGTATCATCCGCCTCAGGAAAAGTGGGATCATTGTAAATTGGAACGGCTGCTGGAGCAGACAGCGGATTTTTGCTGGAGGCTTTTGGCGGCAGAACAGGAATATGAGGTATTCTGGCAGGAGCAGGAGCAGCTGTGCAGAATGCAGATTTCCAGAGCCCAGGATCTGTGGGTCTTTCTCAAACGGCTTTGTCTTACCGCCACAAAGGAAGAGCTGGAGCAGAATGGAAAGCAGAGCCAAAAGCAATCTGCCGGGAAAAATAAGTATCCGGCAGAGGATCTTTTGGAAAAGGGCAGAGGCAGCGGTGTAACAGAGCCGGTAGTCGGCGGGCAGCTCTGGAAAATAGATGCAGAAGGAACAGTCAGGCAGGTGAAAGGCAATGAAGAAAGGGCAGGAGCCGGGACAGCTGGATAAAGAAGCGGTAGGCAGGATTACCTGTCGGATTCTACAGGAAGAAGAACCCGGCGGTATGCTGGTCAAAAAGCTGTGGCGGCTGGCTGGTATGCTGATCTGTCTGCTCTGCATCACCGGTGGTCTTTGCAGCGCATTTCTCAGTGGCTTTGGAATCCGATATTTGGTCCCTGTTTTTTGGATACTTCTGGTTGTTTCGGTGCTGTTCTGGATCGGATTTTCCAGACTGCCCCTGGAAGGGGTGTATCGGATCCTTGCGATTTTGGGAACTCTGATCGGCGTAAGCCTTTTGCTGTTGTTGCTGCAAAGGGATGTGATCGCCGGGTATATGTCCGCTGTAAACGGGGTACGCATTCGGTTAAATGAGGCTTATGACGGTACCCTTGCCCTGTATCAGGCGTCAGCATCTGCGATGCAGATGACTGTATTTTTCGGGTTTATCCTGTTTTTACTGACGGGGCTGTTATCTGCCGGGATCTGTTATCGGACCAATCCGGCAGTGGTTCTGGCAGGAGAATTTCCGGTGCTGGCAGGGATCGGAATTGCCGGAGGGACACCCTCCTTTTTCAGCTTTTTTCTGATCCTGTTGGGAACCCTTGGAATGCTCAGTGCCGCCGCCGTCAGTCGGGCGGATCAAAGGGATCAGGACAGTGCCCGTCAAGCAAGGCAGATGACAGAGCAGATGAAAAGCAGTGTCAATGTCTGGCTGCTTTTACAGGCTGTAGTGCTGTCGCTGTTGGCGTTTGTGCTGGTGCGGCCCCTGACCAATACCCTGCTCCAGGCACAGGAGGCAGGGATGAAGACACAAAACGGTGTGCTGCAGGCAGTCTGGCAGCTGCTTCCGGCGGTTTCCGGAGGAAGGCTGAAGCTTTCCGTTGAAGGAGTCGGCGGAGGGGTATCGGATGGAACACTGACAGACCAGGATGGTTTTTATTTTGGAAAGGTACAGGCCCTGAAGGTTACGGTTTCGGAAAAACCCTCAGAGACCGTGTATTTAAAGGGCTTTATCGGCACGGATTACACCGGGACAGCCTTTGAGGAGGCAGACGGGGAGAGCTTTGTGCAGGCAGCATCCTTGTGGAAGCTGGATGGAAATGTATCCCTTGGGGTGGAAAATCTGCCCTTTCTGCGAACCTATTATGCGGAAAACGTGGTGTTTACCGGAGAGGGAGACGATGCAAAGCCGGAGCTTGCGGCAAATGCAGCCTCCTCTGCTGTGACCCTGCAGGTGGAAAATCTGGCGGCAAATCCGAATTATACCTATGTTCCCTATGGAGCATTTTTAAACGATTATTATCAGGTGTTGGGAGGCGACGGCGCACTGGCAGGTCAGAGCGTCCAGCAGGATATTTTTTCCTGTTATCCCAGAAAGCAGCTGGAGGAGGTCTTAGAGGACTGGAACGAAACAAAGCAGCAGGAAAGCACTCTGGATCAGGCGGAAAGCGCCTATGCCGCCTATGTGCAGGCACATTGCAGCAGCCTGCCGGAAAATCTCAGTTATTTGCAGGAGAAATTTGACCTGGAGCTGGAAACAAAGGAAAGTGCAGATCCAAAGGAAGCAGAAAAAAACTGGGAAAAGATCAAAACCGCAGTGGTTTCTGAGCTGGCAGGAAATTATGAATTTGTCCGGGAACCGGAGGCTGTGCCCGAGGGGAAGGACTTTGTAGAATGGTTTTTAAAGGAATCCAAAGAAGGAAATTCCGTTCATTTTGCAGCGGCGGCCACCATGCTGCTGCGTGCCTGCGGGATGCCGGCACGGTATGTGGTGGGCTATGCAGCGCCGGCAAGTCTCTTTAAAGGACAGGAGGACGGCAGCTATCAGGCAGTTTTGGAGGATGACAACGCCCATGCCTGGGCAGAGGTCTATCGGGAAGGAATCGGATGGACCGTAGTGGAGGCGACACCGGGCTTTGCCGCCCTGGTAACAGAAAGCGATGGAGCCTCGGGCCAGAAGGAGAAGGAAGCAGACAGCCCGGACACCCCAGGGGAAGCCTTTTATCAGGAAGACACGCCAGAGGCTGAGACCCCCGGGATCGGCAGCAGAATATTCCGGGTGGTGAAAAAAGCACTGGCGGCGGTGGCTTTGACGATAGCTGCCTGTGGGATCGCAGCAGTCATCCGGCGGCATATCCTCTGTAAACGACGGAGAAGAGGCAGAAAAGGAGAAACGCTGGGAGAGCAGATCCAAAGGATTTATCGAAGCTTTGCCGCTCTGCAGAAATTTAACAAAAAAAGTGTATGCAGCTGTCAGGAGGAGCGCTTTGCAAAGCAGCTTGGAAAGAAATATCCGGTATTTTCGGAGAAGACAGCGCAGAAGCTGGCAAATATCGTACTGAAGGCATGCTATAGTGATCAGGGGCTGACAAAAAAAGAGTGTCAGTTTGTACTGGATTGCTATGAAAAGCTTGCAGAAGCTGTATCAAAGGAGCTGTCGCCGGCAAAACGTCTGGTGGGAAGCCTGATCTTTTGTTTTTGGTAAAGCGGAAGGGAGAAGTGCATGAAACGAAAAATTTTGACAGTCCTTGCCATCCTTCTTGGTCTGGCAGGGCTGGGTGTCCTGTTATATCCCTCCGTCAGTAACTGGATGGAACAGGCAAAACAGCGCAGGCAGATCGCAGCCTATCAGGAAGCACAGGCGCAGATGGAGCAAAAAAGGCGGGCTGCCCTGCTGGCAGAAGCCGACCGGTATAATCAAAAGCTGGCAGAGCTTGGCATCAGCTTCGATATGCTGGGAGAGGCGGAAAAGAAGGCACTTTTGATCGACGGAAAATCCTATGATGAGCTGCTTTTGGCAGAGGACAGCGGTGTGATGGGATATCTGGAAATCGAAAAAATAAAGCTGAAGCTTCCCATTTATCACGGAGTATCGGAGGAGGCACTGGAATCTGGAGTTGGTCACCTGGAGGGAACCTCCCTGCCGGTTGGAGGCGAAACAACTCATGCGATTCTGTTTGGTCATCGGGGGCTTCCCTCGGCAAAGCTTTTTACCGATCTGGATCAGCTGGAGGTGGGAGATACCTTTCAGATCACGGTGCTGGATCGTGTGCTGGTCTATGAAGTGACCCAGACAGAGGTGGTGCTTCCGGAGGAGTTAAACGGTTTGACAGCAGAGTCCGACAAGGATCAGGTCACACTGGTTACCTGTACGCCCTATGGAGTCAATTCCCATCGTCTTTTGATCCATGGGGAGCGGGTGCAATAGATTGCGATAGATGGAGATTGTGATAGATAGAGAACAGGAAACTTCATTGTCGGTGGAGTGCAGGAGCGTATCCGGCAGGAGAAAGGTAGGCTGCAGCTGCAGCGGAAAGTGAGGAAGAAAATGAAAGGAAGAAAAATCCGGATCAGACAAGGGGTAAAGGGCTGGCTGCTTGCGCTGGCCATGGTATTGTCCCTTTGCAGCGGCTGGAAGCAGGACGTCTGTGCACAGCAGAGTCAGAGCAGCTCGTCCAATTTGATGCAGGACGTGGATACGGACAAAAAAGGCTCCATCGAAATCCTTTTTGACACCATGCGGGACGAGCCCGTTGCAAATGCAGAGTTTACTCTGTATCAGGTTGCAGCAATGGTGGATCGGGGAGGCTATACGGTGCTGGAGCTGACAGGCGGCTTTGAGGGCTGCAGCGTGCAGCTGAAAAACCTGACGGCACAGCAGTCCAAGGAGGCTTCGGCAGCACTTTTGGAGTATCAGAGAGCAAATCATATTTCCGGGGATACGAAAAGAACAGATGCAAACGGAAAGATCAGCTGGACAGATCTGCAGACCGGTCTGTATCTGCTGGTTCCGGGCCAGATGCAGAAATACAGAACCGATCCGTCTCTGGTTTCGATCCCGACGAATCTGAACTCCCAGCTGTTATATGACATGTCGGTGAATCCGAAGGCAGAAAGGATTCCGGATCCGGTGTATCCGCCGGAAGAATCCGAGGAACCCCCTACGCCGGAGGTGAAAAAGCCGCCGAAAAAGACAGAGACCATCGTTACACCGGGAATCACTCCGGAGCAGAAAACACCGGAGAAGCTGCCCCAGACAGGACAGCTGCGCTGGCCGATCCTGGCACTTTCCACAGTAGGAGCAGGATTGCTGTTTCTTGGATGGTGGATCGGTCGAAAAAAAAAAGACTGTTCCAAGGCTCTGATGGGGCTTGGGGTCCTTCTGGCAGCAGGAGCAGTGGGGATCTCCGCTTATAATATCTGGGATAGCAGCCGTGCCGAAGCTGCGGTGGAGGCGTCCTTAGAGGCCTATGAAGAAGAGCTGACTGCTGTGGAGCAGGAGTCGGAGGCGCTTCCTGTGGATGAGAACAGCGGGATGACCTTTGTGGAGGCAGACGGGCTTTGCTGGATCGGCGAGCTGGAAATTCCGTCCCTGCAGCTTACGCTGCCGGTGGCGGATCCCTGGAGCTATCCGTCCTTGAAAAAAGCACCCTGCCGCTACACCGGAAGTGCAGAGGAAAATTCCCTGATCATTGCCGCCCATAATTATAAACGGCATTTTGGCAATATCGGACTTTTGCCGGAGGGTGCAACAGTGAAGTTTACAGCGGTATCGGGGGACGTATACGAATATGAGGTAGAAAAGGTAGAAACCTTAAATCCCTATGCAGTAGACGAGATGCTGTCCGGTGACTGGGATCTGACGCTGTTTACCTGTACCTATGGAGGAAGAAAGCGTGTGACGGTCCGGTGCGGCCTGGTTGGATGAAGAGACAGAGAGATGGAGAAAAGAAGCATCCGCAGAAATCAGCGGCGACAGGCTGTCAGGGTCGCTGATCTCTGCGGATGCTTTTTGAATCAGGATATTTTTGGGGATTTCAGGGAAATACAATAGAATGCACGCCATGCGAACATTCTATTGGCATGAAAAAAAGAACCTCAATCTCTCAAGGTTCTTTCTGTTAATCGGAGTGACAAGACTTGAACTTGCGGCCTCTTCGTCCCTAACGAAGCGCTCTACCACCTGAGCCACACCCCGATGTGCCGTATTTCTCAACCGGACAAATGATATGATACAGCATAATCGGACAGAAGTCAACACTTAATTTGAAAAAACTTCACAAATTAGGTTTTTCTGTTACAGTTTATTCGTACCGTTTGAGTTGTTCATAAAAAATTAAGGGTTTCTTTCTTGCAAGAAATGGAAATATAGACTATATTAAACGGACAAAAGGCAGGCACAAAAAGGACAGGCGGTAAGCTCGGAGCAAAGGCTCCCTAAAGGATACGATAAGCTGTCTGTGATCTGCAGAATGGAGTGAACATGAAATATTTCTGGTTGACCATAAAGAAGATGTTTCGTTTTTTATTAAAGCCCTTATCCTTTGTACCGGCGCTGTGCGTGATGTATATGATCTTTTCCTTTTCCGCCCAGACGGCGGACGAATCCGGACAGCTGAGTATGCTGGTCAGTGAAAAGGTGGTGCTCCTGCTGGGAAAGCTGACCTCCGGCAATCTGGATACCGCGCAGGTGGGAGTGTATGTAGATGAGATTCATTTTCTCGTAAGGAAGATGGCACATTTTAGCGAATATTTTTTGTTGGGACTGACACTTTCCCTGCCCTTGTATGTTTATCGGCTGCGGGGCTTTTGGCTCGTGCTCGCTGCCGGATTGTTCTGTGCCGGGTTTGCCGGGCTGGATGAGTACCATCAGATGTTTGTGGCAGGACGCTCGCCGGCGCTTCGGGACGTGGCGATCGATACGGCGGGAAGCATCACCGGAATTTATATGACAAGGATCATCGGATTTATTGGGAGAAAAACGATTTTTGCACCTCTTTCGATGGAAAAGCGCAGAGAACGGAGAAAAAAGAGATTTGTATAAAAAAGTAAAAAAAAGGCTTGCAAAATTAGAAAGTATCGTGCTATAATATCACTTGTCAGTTCGATAGGGGCATAGTTCAAAGGTAGAACAGCGGTCTCCAAAACCGTCGATGTGGGTTCGATTCCTACTGCCCCTGGTATTGTGGAAAAGTCAGAGAAGACGATATCTTTTCTGGCTTTTTCTTGTTTTATTCATGACAATAAAATGCTCGCAGAGCGTGCATTCTATTGTAGCAGCTCGTTTAGGGCGTTGTTTTTTGGCTGTCAGCCGGGGGGATTTTTTATGGAACAGAAGCATACGCTAGAGGAGAATGGGTATTATGCACAGGTCACAGATCAGCTGATTGAAAATATCGGGTATCAGATGATCCGCCGGAACTGGTCGATGAAGACGCTGGCGGATAAAGCGGATCTTCCTTATGAAACCGTAAAGCATCTGATGGCAGGAAAAATCGGCAGACCATCCTTTATCAGTATTTTGAAGATTGCAAATGCACTGGAATGTTCGCTGGATGATCTGGCAGGACGGAATAATCCGGCGCTGGAGGCACTTCGCAGGCTGGCAGACCATGCGGATGGAATGTATCAGATTTTTGCGGAAGTAGAACATTTGCTGTATCCGAACTTCATGATGCAGAGAGAAAACAACAAATAGCACAAATAAAAAATGGAATGATAAAAAAGTACTGTGAAAAAGAGAGAAGAATCGGCGAATAACCGATTCTTTTTTTGTCACAAAATGTTCATAATCGTTTACAAATCGTTCAGCTTCTTATCGGCGGCAACCGGATATACTAGATAGTAGGAAGGTACAAGGACAGGTTGACGATTAGGGGATGATCAGTTGAAAAAAAAGGTATGGGGCATTTTGTTTCTGACAGCGTTGGCGTTAAATGTGTTGGCGTGGAAAAGCAGCAGCTTCTGCGATTTTTATGCGGAATCGGTTTTTCCGGTATGGAGCAGCATTTCCACGCGGGTGATGTCGGTTTTTCCGTTCAGCGTCGGAGAGGGCATGATCGTGCTGGGAATTTTGTTCCTGACAGCGTTTGCAGCGGTAGGATTTTTGCGTTTGACTGTAAAAAAAGCGTGGAGCAAAAAATTGTTTCACAGCTTTTCCTGTACATTTTCCTGGATTTTTCTGGCACTCGTCTGGGTTATGACCTGTAATTGTTTTTTGCTGTATCATTCTTCGGCGTTTGAGGATCGGTATATGGAGCAGGTGCGCAGTGAGAACTATTCCAAGGCAGAGCTTGCTGTGCTGCGGGATTATATTGTGGTCAATGCCAACGAGCTTGCAGAGCAGATGGAGCGGGATGCAGACGGCTATCTGATTTATAAGGGAGACATGAATCAGGCGGCTGTAGAGGCGATGCAGCAGGTCGGCACAGATTATGGACGCCTGCAGGGCTATTATCCGCAGCCGAAGGAGATTTATTTTTCGGAGCTGCTCAGTCAGACCTATATGATGGGGTATTATTTCCCATTTTCCATGGAAGCAAACTACAACGGAACGATGTATATTGTAAATAAGCCCTCAGTGATCTGTCATGAATTTGCACATTTAAAGGGCTTTATGCAGGAGGATGAGGCGAATCTGATCGGATATCTTGCATGTATCAACTCAGACGATGCATTTTTCCGCTACAGCGGCTATATGGGCGTGCTCAATTATGTGGAAAAAGAATTTCGTGAGAGCATTCAAAAGAGCCGGAAAGAATACGCGAAGCATCCGCAGATTTCTGCACAGGTTTATGCGGATAACATGTTTTTGACCCGGGAAGCATGGCAGACTGTCGAGAAAAAGGCGGTTGTCAGTACCAAAACAGCGAAAAAGGTTTCCAACGCGGCGACAACGGCTTCTCTGAAATTAAACGGAGTGGAAGAGGGCATGAAAGCGTATGACGGCGTGGTGAAGCTGCTGCTGGATTATTACGACGGTGTGCTGTACGGGGATGTTTTGGTGACGGTGGACGCAGAGTGACGGTCTAAAAAGCGTGCAAGACATTATTCACAGTGTATAAAACAGGAATCTGCTGCGCATCCTGACCAAAACGGCGGTGCTCTTTGGAAAGAAACTGCCGGGAAAAGGAAAGGGGCGTGTGGGCGATGGACTATTTGAATGCATTCTGGGTAGGTGGTCTGATTTGCGCGCTGGTGCAGATTTTGATGGAAAAGACGAAGCTGATGCCGGGGCGGATTATGGTACTTTTGGTCTGCTCGGGCGCAGTGCTGAGCGCACTTGGCTGGTATCAGCCCTTTGTCGATTTTGCCGGGGCAGGGGCGAGCGTGCCGCTGCTTGGCTTTGGGCATACGTTGATGAAGGGCGTAAAAGAAGCGGTGGAACAAGACGGATTTCTCGGATTGTTTACGGGAGGCTTTCAGGCAGGGGCTGCCGGAACTGCGGCGGCGCTGATTTTCGGATATCTGGCGAGCCTTGTTTTTAAACCTAAAATGAAAAAGTAGAAGGATTATTCCCTGCAGGCGATTTCCTTGCGGGAAAGAAACTGGCGCATGGTTTTGTCCCACTGCGCGTCCAGTGTTTTATCGGGGACAAAGGAAGAAAAGGCGGTTCCGGTCGTCAGGCGGATGGCGGAGCCGTCATATTTTATGGTCAGGACCAGCGCCTGAACCTGTTCCGGCTTTAAAGACGGATCTGCGCCCTTCATGACGCCGGGGACATACTGGGGCATGAGATGCAGGACGAATTTGAAGGAAAGCGGCGTGTGTTTGCCGCGGATCATCTGAAACAGAACCGGGCGGATGGATTTCCAGGGCAGAAACGGGCAGCTGGCGTCCGGCGTTTCATCGTCCTGATAAAATTCGGGATTGACGCGCCCGTCGATTTCATAGGAAACGGCGCAGGAAACCGAAGCCTTCTCCAGCAGAAAAGAGTCAAAGCAATCCTCTGTCAAAAGCTTCGCCATAAAATGTTTCATTTCAAGAATCTGAAAAGCGGTCATATAATCAATCCTCCATTCCGCGGGCGCTTTGTGCTGCTGCGCGGTTTTTTGTGATATGCGTGCCGGTCAGTTGTGAAACAGTTCACCCGCGCTCCCTTCGTAGCTTTTTTCAGTCAGATTTTCGTGCGAGCACGAAATCTTCCTTCAAAAATCCACGAGTGAACTGTGGTATCAGTATATCAGAGATGGGGTTTTTTGGAAATACCCTTTACAGGAACAGTCAGAACGTGTTATCATATGTAGTAATGAAAACTACATGGATTGGTTTTGAGAATATACGAGAAGCCGTGGTGCGGCAGGCGCAAAGCGCCTGCGGTATGGAGGAAAACATGAGTTATAAAATCGTTGTGGACAGCTGTTGTGAGCTGCCGGAGAAATATAAGAAGGATCCGCATTTTGAAATCGTACCGCTTGGTCTGGAGGTCGGCGATTACCGGATTATGGACGATGAGCATTTTAATCAGAAAGAATTTCTGGAGCAGGTTGCGTCATGTCCCCAGTGCCCGCGTTCCTCCTGTCCGTCGCCGGAGAGCTATCGGCAGGCGTTTGAATCGGAGGCAGAGCATATTTATGTGGTAACGCTGTCCGGCAATTTGAGCGGAAGCTATAACAGTGCCATGGTCGGGAGGCAGATGTATCTGGAAGAGGACGAGTCCAAACAGATTTACATCATGGATTCCTGTTCGGCTTCCTGCGGAGAGACACAGCTTGCGCTGCTGGCAGCTTCCCTGGAGGAACAGGGACTTCCCTTTGAAGAGGTGGTAAGCCGTCTGGAAGCGTTCCGCAGTGAGATGAATACGTATTTTGTCCTGGATAATCTGGAAACTCTGCGTAAAAACGGCAGACTCAGCGGTATCAAGGCACTGGTTGCATCTACTCTGAGCATCAAGCCCGTTATGGCAGGCACGATGGACGGCAGGATCGAGCAGATCGGGCAGGGCATCGGCATCCGTAAGGGTCTGCAGAAGATGGCAGACGCAGTGGTGCGCAATGTGGCAAGACCGGAGGAAAAGACCCTGATGATCACCCATTGTAATTGCCCGGAGCGTGCAGAAAGTGTGAAGCGGATGGTGACCTCTAAGGTTTCTGTAAAGGATGTTGTGATTATGGATACTGCGGGCGTCAGCAGCATGTATGCCAATGACGGCGGCGTTATCGTGACGATCTGACGGACAGGAAATACGAAAAGAAGAGAAATGAAAGGCGGCTGTGCGGTAATGTGCGGCCGCTTTTTTGTTTTTTATTCCTCACTGGAAGGATCGGTGTTTTTCCGGTTGTACGCAAAACGAGGCAGCTGGAACAGGAAGAAAAAAGTTGCAGTTGAAAACGAAAAGGTTGTGGTTCATAAAAAAATAAAATATTCTATAAAATCCTAAAGAACAGATTGACAATTAAATTGCGATCTTTTACTATAAAATTATCGAAAACATACAAAAATGGCAGAAAATCGGAATAGAAATTCCCGGAATAAGGAGGTTATCAACAGTTAAATATAAATTATAAAATCATATAAGTAGATGTTGAGTTTTCTGAGATATTAGAGCAGAATATTATTGAAAGAAGTTGATACTTTGAGTAAATATTATTCTGATGAGCAACTCAACCAGGTAATAAATGTAAA
>ENA-OROL01000330-OROL01000330.1-human-gut-metagenome-genome-assembly--contig:-NODE-330-length-50190-cov-4.082597_pt1 | contig 50190 bp, 28 predicted proteins | sample MGYA00242128_ERZ509048 | MGnify/ENA primary metagenome ERZ509048 (study PRJEB26280, sample SAMEA2338750) | human gut metagenome | biome: human gut; feature: human-associated habitat; material: faeces...
GCCAGTGCAACAGAAATATACCGCCATATTCGTATGGTAAGGGTGGAAAGGCGAGGTAAGAGCTCACCGCTGCCATGGTAACATGACAGGCTCTGTAAACCCCATCCGAAGCAAGACCAAATATAGCTTCTGCAAAGGAGCTTGTGGAATGATACAGTTGCCCGCTGCATTCCAGGTAGGTTGCTTGAGTTTTATGGTAACATAAATCCTAGATAGATGATCACTCTCGACATAACCCGGCTTACAGTCCAACTCATTCCCTTTCATAGTATTTTTCTTATATTTTGAACAAAAAATACGGCACGGAGACATTTGTTTTGCCTCTGTGCCGTATTTTTGTATTGTTGGTTATTCTTTATCCTTGTGTGAACCTTCATCATATCCTGAAGCATCCGCCACCTATAAATTCTCTGAGTATGGAATTTGCTGGTATGTATTCTGTGTCTATGTCGTGGAACATATCTATCAGACGCAGAAGTCTCGCCGCATCCTGGTAATGCTCTGAAGTCTCATCTACCCCGAGCAGCAATGGTCTCGCCTCACGCCGTATGGCGGTATATTCGTACAACAGTCCCGAGTTAAACATCTCATCAGCCTCGCTCTCATATGGGAAGATATATTTCTCCTCTCCCCTTCTGACTGAGCTCCACATGGAAAGTGTCTTCTCCACATCGTTCCCTCTGGTCCTGCTGTCTCTGACTATTCTCCTGAGCAGTCTGCTGTCTATGGTTGAAACCTTTGCCGGCTCGCCGTCCTCACCTTCAACGTACAACTGATTAAGGGGACTTATGTATATCTTGTACTTGTCTTCATCCGCCAGTCCGTATGTCATCTTCGGGTTAAGCGAATGGATTCCTTCCATGATGATAACATCATTTTCACCTATTTTGAGAAGGTCCCCATGATATTCCCTCACTCCGGTCTTGAAGTTGAAAACCGGAAGCTCTATCTCTTCACCGTCCAACAGCCTTGTCATATCCCTATTAAGTGTTTCAAGATCCATGGCCTCCAGGCACTCGAAATCATAGTTGCCATTCTCATCCTTAGGATTGTCTTCACGGTTCACAAAATAGTTATCCGCAGCTATCGCATGTGGTCTGAGTCCCATGGCACGAAGCTGGATACTGAGTCTGTGGGAAAGTGTTGTCTTGCCCGCCGAGCTCGGCCCGGATATCAGTATTATCCTACGCTTCTGTTCGGAAACTTTTCTGGCTATCTCATACATGCAGTTACTCTGCATAGCCTCGCATACCAGTATGAGCTCCAGTCCCTTTCCTGAATCGATCATCTCGTTCAGCCTGTCGATCGAATCGATACCGACTTTCCTCGCCCACTCCTTTGCAGTTGTCTTTAATGATGTTATACTTCTCTGCTCATCACCCATATAAATATCTACTCCATATCCGATATAAGTCTCAATGCCTCTTCCATGCATTCCTTTTCATGTGTGAGCTCACCGGCACGCCGTCTGGCATTGACCGTATCCGCCTTCTTCAGTCCATCAAGGACTTTTCCGGTCGAATCAAGCTTATCCCTCAGATACTCTCCGAGGATCTTGTCATGATTATGTATGAGGTAATATCCGTATTTATAATATACTTCATCCATGGCTGACTTATTACCAAAATCCTGTGCTGTCACATCCACGTTCAGTACAACGTAGTATTTGCCAGCATCTATCAGCATTTTTTCCTCTGTGATCTTCCAGCCATTCTCTGCGATGTATCTTCTCAAATGCTCTGTCTCCGACTGGGGCTGCAGCACGAGCTGACCGGCTGACTGTACCACATCCATGCCGGCTTCAAGTATATCCGTTATGAGGATTCCTCCCATGCCGGCTATTATGATGGAATCCACCTCACCCGGAGAGATGGTTGCAAGTCCGTTTCCGAGTCTCAGATCAATACGGTCTGTCATATTCCATCTGGCTATATTATCCCTGGCTATAGCACACGGACCGGTTCTAACATCTGATGCTATGACCCGGTCCGATATGCCATTTGCCACAAGGTATATGGACACAAATGCATGGTCGCATCCAATATCACACACTCTGCCGCCGGGCTTTACCATGTCGGCAACAGTCTTCATACGAAGTGACAATTCTATATCTTTCATAATTATTATCCTCGCACCATCCATGCCAGATCGCGCGGTCCTCTCTGCTAGTTATACAGGAAATCCTTGAGCTTTCTGCTTCTGTTAGGATGTCTCAGCTTTCTGAGCGCCTTTGCCTCGATCTGTCTGATACGCTCTCTTGTGACATTGAACTCCTTGCCGACTTCCTCAAGGGTTCTTGGTCTTCCGTCATCCCATCCAAATCTGAGCTTTATAACTCTCTGCTCTCTCTCTGTAAGTGTGCTGACTACCTCGTCGAGCTGCTCGTGCAGCAGTGTCTGGTTTGTCGCCTCAACAGGTGTAGGGATACTCTCATCCTGTATGAAATCTCCAAGATGGCTGTCCTCCTCCTCACCGATAGGAGTCTCCAGTGATACAGGCTCCTGTGCGATCTTCATGATCTCCTGAACTCTCTCCTTTGGAAGTCCCATAACCTCTCCGACTTCCTCTGGAAGCGGCTCTCTGCCGAGCTTCTGAAGCAGATCTCTGCTCACTCTGGTAACCTTGTTGATGGTCTCAACCATATGAACCGGGATTCTTATGGTTCTCGCCTGATCTGCGATGGCCCTTGTGATGGCCTGTCTGATCCACCATGTCGCATATGTTGAGAACTTGTAACCCTTTCTGTAATCAAACTTCTCCACGGCCTTGAGCAGACCGAGGTTACCCTCCTGTATTAGATCGAGGAATAACATTCCACGTCCAACATATCTCTTGGCTATACTTACAACAAGTCTGAGGTTGGACTCAGCAAGCTTCTTCTTTGCCATCTCATCGCCTGCCTCCATTCTCTTGGCAAGCTCTATCTCCTCCTCCGCGCTGAGCAGAGGCACCTTTCCTATATCCTTCAGGTACATCTTGACAGGATCCTGTGTTGTGCTTGATATATCACCTGTATCTGTGAAATCTATCTTCTCAACATCCTCGCCCTCAGCGATCACGTCCTCGTCAAGTGTTGGCTCCTCCTCATCGTCATCTGTTATCTGAAGTATGTCCACACCGTTCTTTTCAAGGAAATTGAAGATCTTCTGCATGGTATCCAGATCAAGGGCAACCTCCTTGAGATCGTTAAAATGCTTGATGAGCTCTGTGTCCTCTATAACGTTCTTCTTGCTGTGAGCTATGTCAAGCAATTCCTGAAGCTTTGTGTTGAACTTTGCGTTGATCGCATCGTCCTCACTCACCTTGATCATATACTTGTCTTCATTTGAATTGATCGCATCCATTGTACTCATATCTTTCCTCCACATAATGTATTGTTTATTTCTTATAAAATAACTTTAAACTTTTCTATCTTTTTCCTGTCCTTGATGAGCTGCTGAACCTTCATCATGTCATTCTCGCTCTCAAGCTGTTTTTTTATGCTGGCAAGCTTTATCTTTTTCACGACCTCGGTTATGGCATTGCCAACCTCCTCCTCGGTCATGTCTATCGCCAGATCTGTCTGGAGCATGCCTGCCACCAGTCTCTGTTCCTCCACATCCTGGAATGTGTTCACCACCACAGCGGGCTCAACCTTGTGCTTCTCCCTGTACTGTGAGTACAGCTTGTCCGCTACGGTCCGGTATATTCCCGGCTCAAAGTCCGCCTCACTCACCACGCCGTCAAGTCTGGCAAACAGCTCCGGCCGGTTCACAAGCCATGTGAGCAGCAGCTTGGCGGTCTTATTATCCTTTGTCTCAGGTCTTCCCGGAGCTCCCGCGCTCTGGTCTCCCGGAAACTCTTCATAGCCCTGCTGTTCCTGGAGTCTGCGGGTCTCCCGCTCCACTATCTCCGGCTTTGCCGTGCCCGCAACACCGTAGGCATGTACCTTCGCGGCAAGGGCATCCTTGTCGATCACATATTTCCTCGCTATGGCATCGACATAATTATTTCTCTCCAGGTCGTCCTCAATATATGCCAGTTCCCTCGCTATCTGGTTCTGGAACTTGGTCAGCTCACCCGGATCGCTCTGGTCATATTCCTCAGAATATATCCTTGCAAGGAACATCATTCCGCTCTCAGCTTTCTTTATCCTCTCCTCAAATGCCTCGCTTCCAAGGTTCTGTATGAACTCATCGGGATCCTTGTACGGTCTCATATTGATGACCCTTGCGCCGACTCCGACCTCCCGGAGAATTGCTATGACCTTCTTCGTCGCCTCCACGCCTGCGCCGTCACTGTCGTACGCCAGATAAACCTCATCGGCATATCTCTTTATTATCCCAGCATGTCCAAATGTAAATGCCGTTCCAAGGGATGCCACGGCATTGTCAAATCCTGCCTGATGCATGGAGATGACATCCATATATCCCTCACAGCATATAAATCCTTTTCTCCTGCTCCGCCTTGCTATGTTCATGGCAAACAGCGTATGGCTCTTGTCGAACACCGCAGTATCACTGGTATTTATATATTTCGGTTTTCCATCGCCCATGACTCGTCCGCCAAATGCGATGACCTTGCCGTTTATATCCAGTATCGGGATCATGGCTCTGTTCCAGAACTTGTCCACACCGCCTTCCTTCTCGCTGATCTCAACAAGTCCCGAGCCCTTCATCTGATCATCTGTATATCCCTTGCTCTTCAGATACCTGTACAGATCATCCCTGTATATATCTGAATATCCAAGCGCAAATTTATTTATCGTCTCATCAGAGAGACCTCTTGTCTCGTGAAAATACTCATAAGCCTTCTCACCATGCTGGCTGTGCTTCAATATATAATGAAAATATGCAGCCGCAGTCTTGTTCATCTCCCTGAGCGTTATCTTATACTGCTCCCTCGACCTCTCCTGGGCGTTCATGGACTTCTCAGGGAGCTGTACTCCAGCCCTCTCCGCAAGCCTCTCCACCGCCTCCGGGAAATTGAGGTTCTCATATTCCATGACAAATGTAAACACGTTGCCACCGACTCCGCAGCCGAAGCAGTGATACATCTGTTTTTCCCTGTTGACCTTAAATGACGGAGTCTTCTCATGGTGGAACGGACAGCATGCCTCGTAATTCGCGCCCTTCTTCTTAAGGCTTGCGTAGCTTCCGATAACATCCACTATATCATTTCTTGACAAGACTTCATTTATCACGTCATCCGAATAATACAATTCGATTCCTCCTGTTTGTCAGGTATGCTCAGACCTTCCAGGACTTCGGTATATATATACTCTTAAATGTCTCTATCGCATAATTGTCTGTCATACCAGCTATGTAGTCGCACACGACTGTCTTGGGATCCTCTCCCATATATATCATCTCAACACATTCATTTGTCAGCCTGCTGGCGTCCTCAATGAAGTATTCATACAATATCCTCAGCATCTTGTCGGCCTTGAGCTCCTCGCTCTTGGCTATCGGGTTAGTGTAGAGATATCTGAACATGTATGTTCTCAGCTTCCCCAGAGCATCCCCGATCTCCGCCGACATACCGACATAATCCTTGTCCTGACTCGTATTTATCACATCATGTATGAGACAGTTCAGTCTGGTGCGGGTATTCTTCCCGAGAATGTCGGTGATATTGGTCGGAAGATCCTCCTCCTTCAATATGTTACCCCTTATCGCATCATCTATATCATGATTGACGTACGCTATCTTGTCCGCCAGTCTCACACACTGTCCCTCCAGCGTATGCGGAGTGCATGATGTCTTATGGTTTAGCATTCCGTCCCGGACCTCCCAGGTTAGATTAAGTCCCTCACCACGGTTCTCAAGACGTTCCACAACCCTTACGCTCTGAACATTGTGGCTGAAATTATTGCCCGCGCAGGCCGCAAGTGTCCGCTCACCGACATGTCCAAATGGCGTATGTCCCAGGTCATGTCCCAGCGCTATCGCCTCCGTCAGATCCTCGTTAAGCCTGAGTGATCTGGCTATCGTCCTTGCTATCTGCGACACCTCCAGAGTATGGGTCAGTCTGGTCCTGTAGTGATCATCACCCGGCGACAAAAATACCTGAGTCTTATGCTTAAGTCTCCTGAACGCCTTGCAGTGGAGTATCCTGTCCCTGTCTCTCTGGTAGACAGTTCTGAGGTCGCACTGCTCCTCCGGTCTGTCACGTCCTGTGGACTGATCACTGAACGCCGCATATCTGCTGAGCACTTCGTGCTCCCTTTTTTCCTGCTGTTCCCGTATCGTCATAGAATCTCTCCTATCACATGATCAATATTTCTTACCACACATTTTTATTATTCTCCGTTTTTTCTCAAAATCCTTTTTTATTTTTCAAATTTTCTGATGAAAGAATGACATGATAGTAAGTATAGTGATATACTTATCTAAGATTTTTGAGGTGAATGACATGTTTGATTTTGAAGAAGAACTTAAGAAGCTCCCCCATGTCCCAGGAGTATATCTCATGCACGATTCGGGGGATCATATTATATATGTAGGAAAAGCCATAGATCTGTACAACAGAGTACATCAGTATTTCCAGACCGGCTACAAGAAATCCCCGAAGATTCAGAAGATGGTATCCCATATTGCATGGTTTGAATATATTGTCTGCGGTTCAGAGATCGAGGCTCTCGTTCTAGAGTGCAACCTTATAAAGGAGCACAGACCGCATTACAACACCATGCTCACGGATGACAAGGGTTATCCCTATATCCGCATTACTGTGGAGGAGGATTACCCGCGCATACTGTACAGCCATCAGATGAAACGGGATCACTCCAAATATTTCGGCCCATACACCAATTCCAAAGCGGTGAAGGATATCATAGAGCTGCTAAAAAAGCTGTATCACATCAGAAGCTGCAACAAGGTTCTGCCAAGGGATATGGGCCTTGAAAGGCCCTGCCTGTATCACCAGATAAAGCAGTGCATGGCGCCCTGTCAGGGATATATCTCCAAGGAGGATTACAACAAAAATGTCCAGGATGCCATAAGCTTTCTGAACGGCAACCACGGTCATGTGATCAGGGATCTCGAAAAGCAGATGAAGGAGCTGGCCAATGATATGGAATTTGAACAGGCCGCCGAGATCAGGGATCTGATAAAGAGCATCCATCACATTGAGTCCACCCAGAGAGTCGGTGACACAAGCGCAGACGACAGGGATGTGATCGCCATGGCCACCGATCTTGGAAATGAGTGTGTCATATCCATATTCTTCATAAGATCCGGCAAGATGATTGGCAGGGAACACTACCACATGAGCGGCGTAAATGCTGAGGCTTACAGCACGATCATGGAGTCTTTTCTCAAGCAATACTACGCTTCCACTCCATATCTGCCAAAGGAGATCATTATCGAGCAGCAGATCGAGGACTACAAGGTCATCGAGGAATATCTGAGCGCCCGCCGGGGAAGTCAGGTACACATCATTGTTCCCCAGAAGGGAGACAAACAGAAGCTTCTCAAGCTGGCAAAGGACAATGCTTTTCTGGTCATGAACCAAGATGCCGACAAGCTCAAGCGTGAAAAGGAGCGCACTGAGGGTGCGGCAAATGAGCTAGCACAGCTTATCGGAGTTTCATCCGCAAGACGCCTTGAAGCATTTGATATATCGCATATAAGCGGCTATCACTCCGTGGCATCCATGGTGGTATTTGAAAACGGACGCGCCAAGAAGAATGACTACAGAAAGTTCAAGCTCAGGACCATAGACGGGCCGGATGACTACGCAAGCATGAGGGAGGTACTCACAAGAAGGTTCACAGACGAGCGGTTTAATATCTACCCTGATGTACTCATGATGGATGGCGGCCGGGGTCAGGTCAACATAGCTCTGGAGGTTCTTGACGAGCTTGGTCTCAACATCCCGGTATGCGGAATGGTAAAGGATGACCACCACAGAACCAGAGGACTCTATTACAACAACAAGGAGATTGATTTCCCTGCAAATACACAGGCCTTCAACATGATAACACGACTTCAGGATGAGGCCCACAGATTTGCAATCGAGTACCACAGAAGTCTCAGAAGCAAATCCCAGATCCACTCAGTTCTGGACGATATTGAGGGCATCGGTCCGGCAAGGAGAAAGGCTCTTCTGGCATACTTCAAGGACATAGACAAGATCCGTGCCGCCAGCATTGCTGATCTCGAGATCCCGCAGGGAATGAACAAGACTGCAGCCACTGCGGTATATAACTTTTTCCACAACGATAAACAGAAGTAACGAGGATTTTATGATGGAATACAACTTTTTTGCACTTATATCACGAATGAAATATATTGACAGATGGGCACTCATGAGGAACAACCGCGAGGAGAATCTGTGTGAGCACTGCCTGGAGGTGAGCATGATAGCCCACGCACTGGCAACCATCGGCAATGTACGCTACGGCAAGACTCTGAACGCCGAGAGAGCTGCACTCATAGGTCTCTATCACGATGCATCGGAGATCATCACCGGCGACATGCCGACCCCGGTGAAATACTACAACGATGATATCAAGACAGCCTTCAAGGATGTGGAAGATATCGCATGCCACACACTTCTTGACAAGCTGCCGAGCGATCTCAGACCAGCCTATGAACCGATATTTTTTAAGGATGCCGACGACGAGAACGATGTATATCTCTGGAAGCTCGTCAAGGCGGCTGACAAGCTGTCCGCCCTGATCAAATGCATGGAGGAGACAGGATCGGGAAATACCGAGTTCTCCAGTGCCATGGGTACGATCATGAATTCCGTGTCACAGATGGCTGAGACTTATCCTGAGGTAAACGACTTCGTGTGCGAGTTTTTACCGGCATACGGCAAGACCCTGGACGATCTTCAGCAGATATAATCTAAAGCAGATATAGAAAAAAGAGAAGCCGGAGCTTTTTGCCAGCCCCGGCTTCTCTTTTTTTGATCTTATTATTGTTTTAATCCTGTTCAACATTTTGTTCAGCATTTTCAACTCTGTTGAATATATCCATGAACTCCTGGCCTGTTATCGACTCCTTCTCTATCAGATACTGTGCGATGGCATCCAACGCATTCATGTGCTCTGAGAGAAGCTTCTTGGCCTCATCATATGCCTTCTTGAGCTGATTCCTAATCTCCTCATCGACCTTTGCAGCAGTCTTGTCTGAACACTGGAGCACTGCATTTCTGTCGAGATATTTTCCCTGAACAGTCTCAAGCTGCATGAGTCCGAACTTGTCTGACATTCCGTACATGGTTATCATCGCTCTCACTGTCTTGGTCGCCTGCTCTATATCATTTGCCGCGCCGGTGGTCACTGACTCGAATTTCAATTCCTCTGCAGCTCTTCCGCCGAGGGTCGTCACAATGTTCGCCTCAAGCTCAGCCTTGGTCTCCATATACTTCTCTTCCTCAGGCACCTGCCATACATATCCCAGAGAACCCATCGTTCTAGGAACTATTGTAATTCTCTGAACAGGCTCAGTGTGCTTCTGGAGAGCAACCAGAAGAGCATGTCCAACTTCATGATATGCAACGACCTTCTTCTCCTGGTCGCCGAGCAGCTTGCCCTTCTTCTCTTTTCCTGCAAATACAAGCTCCACCGCACCAATCAAATCAGCCTGTGAAACCATGCTCCTTCCGGATCTGACCGCAGTGAGCGCCGCCTCATTTATTATGTTGGCGAGATCTGCTCCAACCGCACCTGCTGTGGCAAGCGCAAGCTCACGGAGATCCACAGTCTCGTCCATCTTGACATTTCTGGAGTGTACCTTCAGCGTGTCTATTCTACCCTGAAGATCCGGCTTCTCAACTATTACTCTTCTGTCAAATCTTCCCGGTCTCAGGAGTGCCTTGTCAAGTGTCTCCGGCCTGTTGGTCGCAGCCAGTATCACTATTCCCTTGGATGTGTCAAATCCATCCATCTCGGCAAGAAGCTGGTTCAGTGTCTGTTCTCTCTCCGAATCACCGCCCCTCACGCTGTCTCTGCTCTGGCCTATGGCATCTATCTCGTCTATGAATATTATACAAGGAGCCATCTCAGATGCCTGTTTGAACAGGTCTCTGACTCTCGATGCTCCGACTCCCACGTACATCTCCACGAAGCTTGATCCCGACATGGAGAAAAATGGCACGTTTGCCTCTCCGGCAACAGCCTTTGCCAGAAGTGTCTTTCCGGTTCCCGGAGGGCCGACCAGCAGTGCTCCCTTTGGAAGCTTTGCACCTATAGCCATATACTTCTTAGGGTTGTGAAGGAAGTCGACCATCTCAGTCAGGGATTCCTTTGCCTCATCCTCTCCTGCAACATCTGCAAATGTGACTCCGGTCTTCTTCTCCATATATACCTTGGCGTTTGATTTGCCAAAGCCCATCATTCCGCTCCGCCTTGTCACTAACGAGAGGAACAGATAGAATGCAGCTATCATGACCACATATGAGAGTATCGTTCCGACCATGGCTGAACCGCTCTCGTCTTTGCCCTTGTATGTTGTGGCATACTTCTCATGGGCTGTCTTAAGTCTGTCTGCCAGCTTATCGTCGCTTATCCTCACTGTCACATAGGTGTTCTTATCCAGAGTGCCGTCAGACTCCTTTGAGGTAAATCTGATCTTTTTGGCATATATCTCCGCATTGTCCACCTCTCCCGAATCCAGCATCTCCACAAATCCGCTGTACGGGATCTCTTTTTTCGTTCCATTTGTGATCTTGTCGTATGCTCTCCAGCACAGCAGTGTCAATATCACCGAGATGACAAGCAGAACCATGACATTCCTGTTTTTGCCTTTGTTGCCATTATTCTTGTTGTCGTCATTCTTGTCGTTTTGTTCTTTGTTGTAATCGTTATTCAACACGTTTCTCCTTTTACTCTAATATGGATATCCCATTTATCCATCTATGACTTTACCGCCTAACAAATTATAAGTCAAGTAAACTGTTTGTATGAAATTGTCTTTATTGACATTACGGGGGCTCCGGGAGTACACTTTTTTACAAATTGACAAATATATTCTATATGGGAGGGCTGCAATGCCGGGATACATAATACACCTGTGCGAGGGCAGATACATCGCAGACAAACTTCATATTTCAAAGGAATCCCAGCCGGAGCTGCTGAATGATTTCCTGCTGGGCTGCGTTCTTCCAGATGCGGTTATGGACAAAGCCCTGACACATTTCAGGCCGGAATGGCAGAACGATCTCATAACAAAATATCCGGACATCGATCACATATTGTCAGAATATCCAGTGGAAGCTATGACACCTGCCGACCTTGGCATACTTGCCCATCTCATGATGGACGCCGCCTATGTGGAGGAATTCTGGCCGCAATATTTTCAGTTTGAGGCAGACGATAACACTCCCACCTGTGTGACACGCGACATAGACCATGTCCGAATGCACGAGCTCAGCATGCAGCCGGAGGGAAGGTGCATCCCATTCCGGGATTTCTTCTCAGAACAGTTTTTCTACGGTGATTACAATGTGACAAATCCATTGTTTATCAGGGATTTCTCACCGATCATACCGAAGGTTTCATCACCTGATATGACCATAAAAAAATGTCTATGTTTCTCACAGAGCAGACTGCAGAGTGATCTCGACTCATTCACCTCCATAGACACCGATGTAGGCAATAATACAACGAATGTATTTCCATATAAAGCACTTAAGGACTTTATCATCTCTCAGGCGGACAGATTCCTCCGCCTCATAGATAACAAAAAAGCATCCACCAGATAAGCCTGTTTCCAGGCTCACCCGGTTGGATGCTTTTTTTGTTTTATTTCCGGCTTTCCCTTATCTAACTGTCAGTCACTATTTGACAACGATCTTCTTTACTGTTGAGTATGAACTCTTATATGTTGTCTTACCTGACTTGTTAAATGCACGCACCTTGAAGTAATATGTCTTGCCTTTCTTCAGGCCCTTCTTGGTGTACGAAGTCGTACTGGCCTTTCTTATGGTTGCAACAGCCTTATAAGTGCCTCTCTTTGATGTTGACATGTATACGATGTAACCTGTTGCTCCCTTGGCTCTCTTCCATGCAATTTTCGCCTGCTTGACTCCGGCCTTCGCTGATACAACAGGTGTTGCAGGAAGTGTAAATCCTGATACATATGTTCCGGCATTCTCTACGATCGCCTTTCCATCCTTCTTGTATGCCACAACTCTGTACTTATACGTTGTTCCGGCACTGAGCTTTGAGCTTACAAATACGACCTTTGACTTGCTTGTGATGGTCTTGATCTTGACTGCTCTGTTGCCGCGGTATCTGTAAACTATGTATCCATCAGCGTTGTTTACCTTGCTCCATTTCATCGTTATCGATGCATTGCTTCTGGCACTGATCTTAAGATTCTTGACTGCCGATGGCGTTGTCATGATCCTTGCTGTAGCATTCTCACCAACGAGCTCCTTGTTGCCGACCTTCTTGTATGCAACTACCTTGAATGTGTAAGCTGTACTTCCAGTCAGACCGTTTACATTATAAGCTGTCTTTGATGTCGAACCAAGATATTTGTAATTGTCCTTTGCTACAAGTCTGTATACCTTGTAGCCTGTAGCTCCCTTAACTGTATTCCACTTGAGCGCTATCGACTTCTCTGCCCTGCTGCTGAATGAAATACCTGAAACCTTAGCTGGCTTTGTTGCTGCATTTATGACTGTCTTCTCGCTATACAGTGTCTTGCCTGACGACTTCACATATGCTGATACCGCGAACTTGTAATCAGTTCCCGCTGCCAGACCTGTGATATTGCTGCTTGTGCCCGTCACTGTTGCAACCTTCACATATGTCTTCTTACCTGTATCATATCTGTACACCTCATATCCCTGGGCATATGCACTGCTGCTCCATGATAGCTTCAGTGATGTTGTTGTCTCACCGCTTGCCGCAAGGTTCTTCACCTTTGCAGGAAGGATGTTGAATGTAACCTTCTTTGTTCCGTAGAAGTTGTTAAGTCCTGTGATCGTAACACTTGCAACACCCGGCTTCACGTTGTTGCTGTACTCAACCGTGTACTCCTTTGGATTTATCACTGTTCTGCCGATCTTAACTGTAACCGCCGGCTTGATCGCTGATCCTGTGTAGGTCTTGTCTGCTATCGCTGATACGATTGCCTTTGATATGTCAAATGCCTTGATCCTGAACTGCTTTGTAACGCTTCCCTTGTAGTCGCCCATGAACTTCACAGTGACTGAAGCCTTACTTGTTCTCGTCATGGTGATTCCGCTGTTGTTCTGGTATGTGATCGTGTAATCTCTGCCTTCCTTCAGCACATTTGTTCCCCAGGTTATCGTGACATTATCAAACTTAAATGCTGTGCCCTTGTATATAACCTCGGACTCAATTCCGTTTATAACAGCCGTGTTGCTTATATCTGCCTTGCTTATCACAAAGCTCTTCTTTACAGAATCTGTGTAGTTGCCTGCACCTGTTATTGTTATGACTGCTGTTCCTACATGAACATTGTTCTCGTACTTCACAGTATAGTCCGTTCCCTGGCTGAGCTTCTGTCCATCCAGTTCAACTTCAATATCCTGTGTTATTGCATTACCTGTGAATACCTTTCCTGTAATACCCTTGATCTCAGCTCCAGCGATACTCTTCTTTGTAATTGCAAAGTATCTTGTCACTGAATCCTTGTAGTTGCCCTTACCGGTCACAACCACCTTTGCGCGTCCTGTCACATCTGTGTTCATATCGAAGCTGAGTATGTAGTCAACTCCCTCTGTCAGCTCCACATCACCATTCTTTACCTTTACAACAGGTATGAGCTGGTTTCCTGTGTACTCGATCGATGTGCTGCACTCAACTGTACAGTTCTTGATACTTCTTGCTGTTATCTCAAATGTACCTGTTGTCTCTCCGGTGTAGTTGCCCTTTCCTGTTATGCTTACCTCTGCGGTTCCGACCTCAGTGTTGTTACTGTAAGCCACTGTGTAATCCGCTGCTGATAACACAACACCGTTGACTGTCACTGTAACGGCTGGAGTTACCGGCTTTCCTGTGTATTCCGTATCCTCTGCCACAACTACTGCATTATCGATTGATGCCGCTGTTATGGCAAATGTTGCTGTCACACTTCCTGTGTAATTAGACCGGCTTCCTGCTGTAGCTGTAACCGTTGCTGTTCCAACGTTTACATTTGAAGCATATCTCACTATGAAGCCCGCGATATCTTCATCGTCAAGCACAAATGCTCCGTCACTGCTGTTAATAGCTGTAACTGATGGAGTGAGTGCCTTTCCGGTGTATGTCATGCTGCTCTTTGAAAGCTCTGCTACATAACCTGTTACGTCTCTCTTGACGATCTCGAAAGTTGCCGTCTTAGAACTTACGTAGTCTCCATATCCTGTGATCGTCACTGTGGCAGTTCCAACATTATAGTTATTGATGTATGAAACCTTGTAATCAGTTCCCTGTACAAGCGTCTTGCCACCGTATGTAACATTTACCGCAGGTGTGATATTCTTCTTTGCAAACTCCTGATCAGGTATTGCACTGATCTTGGCTCCGCTTATATTTACAGGATCCTTTGTAATGGTAAATTCTCTCTCCACAGTTCCTGTGTAGCTTCTCTTACCTGTTACTGTTGCCTTTGCCGACTGTCCGCCTGCTGTAGGCTCAATATTATTGCTGTACTCGATCTCGTAGTCAACACCCTCTACAAGCACCAGATCTCCATATGTAATTGTGAGCTCCGGCTCTATCTTCTTGCCTGTGTAAATCTGACCCTCGATCTCGCTCACATGACAGTCTGCAAGATTTCTTCTTGTTATAGCAAAGTATCTGGTAACACTTCCTGTGTAGTTGCCAATACCTGTGATGGTAACACTTGCCTTGTCCGTCACGTTCTTATTTCCACTGTATGATACAGTGTAGTCTCTTCCTGCCACAAGTACATCGTCGCCGTATGTTACCTTAAGTCCGGCAAATGTTATTGCCTTTCCTGTGTAGGTTACGCTGTCTTTTATACCTGTTATATCTGCATCTGCAATATCAGCACCGCCAATAGCAAACAGCTTGCTGGCAGTTCCTGAATAATTGCCCTTTCCTGTTATCACCGCAACTGCTGCCGTTGTCACCTCGACATTGTTCTTGTAGCTTACGGTGTAATCCCTGCCTGCCACAAGCTCTCTCTGTCCGTCAACAACCGTGAGCTTTGGTGTAACCGCATTACCGGTATAATTCTGTCTGTCGATGTCCTTTATCTCTGCAAGAGATATGTCTCTGGCTGCGATATCGAATTTCTCAACCGCCGTTCCAGTGTAGTTGCCTATACCTGTGATGGTAACGCCTGCCTTATCTGTGTCTGTTGTGACATTCACATTGTCACTGTATGAAACTGTAAAGTCTCTGTCCTCCACAAGAGCTGTTCCGCCAAGTGAAACTGTAACTGCAGGTGTAAGTGGATCTCCTGTGTATCTTGCCGATGCCACCGTAATGTCTGCATCTGCAAGATTTCTGGCACTTATCTTAAATCTTGCTGTGGTGCTTCCACTGTAGTTACCCATACCTGTGATGGTGAGCACTGCACTGTCTGTCACGTTCACATTGTTGCTGTAGTCTGCTCTGTAGTCGCGTCCCTCAACAAGTGTCCTGCCTCCGAGTGTAACTGTGTGATCCGGAGTTACAGCTTCACCCGTATAAACTCCGTTTCCAACCTTTACTGAAGCATTGTCGACTGAAGCACCTACTATTGCAAATGTCTTGCTGACACTTCCTGTGAAGCCTTCACCCTCAAGTGCCTTTATAGTAACCTTACCTGTTCCAACATTTGTATTTGACGAGTAGCTGATCTCAAGGTTGTCAAAATCAGTAACTGTCACTGTCTTTCCAGCTCTCTTCACTGTAAATGAATTGATCACCGGTTTTACTGCTGTTCCTGTATACATATACTCGGATGCATCAAGAGCTATCTGTCCATCACTTATATCGACCGGATTGATGTTAAACTTAGCCGATAAAGATCCGGTATTTGAATTGATACCTCTAACTGTTACGGTTGCCACACCCTCATCGATGTTGTCCACATATACGAGTGCGTAATCCTCGCCGTATACAAGTGTCTTTCCACCAAATGTAACTGTCACATCCGGTGTGAGCGGCTGGCCGAAGTTGTAAAGCTGATCACTGATCTTGCTTATCACAGCCTTGGATATATCCACAAGATTCTTAGATATCGTGAAGTTCACTGTTATGCTTCCTGTGTAGTTACCAGATCCTGTGATCTTGATCTCAGCCTTCGAGCTGGCCGTTGTCTCATTTATGTTGTTGCTGTACTCTGTCTTGTAATCTGTTCCAGACACGAGAACCTGTGTTCCGTCTCTCACTGTGACCTCAGGTGTTACAGCCTTTCCTGTGTGTACCTGTCCGCCAATCGCATCGACGCTACACTTGCTTATGTCCTTAGCTGTGATCTTGAATGTTCTGCTCAGCTCTCCGCTGTAATTGCCGATACCTGTTATCACAACCTCCGCACTGTCTGTCACGTTTACATTGTTCTTATACTCTACTGTGTAATCCTCATCCTCGGACAGTTTCTTTCCGCCCAGTGTCACAACGACCTCGCCAAATGTTATGGCCTTTCCTGTGTATTCTGTGCCGGCTGGTATACCTGATACCTCTGCGTCCTCAAGAGTGAGACTCTTTATACTGAAGTTCTTCTCTACAGTTCCCTTGTAATTGCCCTTACCGGTTACGATAAGCTTGGCTGAATCTGAAACCTCTATGTTGTTCTCATATGTCACAGTGTAGTCCGTTCCTGCAACAAGCTGTACTCCATCGAGTGTCACCTTTGCATCCGGTCTAATCTCACTGCCGCTGTACATCTGATCCAGTATATCATTGATCTTCGCCTCATCGATCGCCTTTGGCTCAATGTCGAATGTTGCAGTCACAGTGCCCTTATAGTTTCCTGTTCCCTTGACGGTCACAGTCGCCTTTGACTTTGCTGTCGTAGCGTTTACATTGTTGCTGTAAGAAACAACATAATCAATGTCTGCATTTAATATTTCATCATCGAGAGTTACTGTCACAGCCGGTGTAAGTGGCTTTCCAGTGTAAACTGATGACTGGACATTCACATCTGCCTTGCTCAGATCCTTTGCAGTTATCGCAAAGTATGCGACAACTGTTCCCTTGTAGTTTCCTGTACCGGTCACTGTGAGGATGGCTGCTGTTCCAACATTTACATTGTTGCTGAACACCACATTAAAATCTGTTCCCGCAGTGAGTTTCTTGCCATCAAGTGTCACTGTATATGCAGGCTTTACTGCACTTCCTGTGTACACATGGTCTTCCACATCAACTACAGCCTGTGCGATATCCACCTCTGTGATCTCAAACTTCTTTGTCACAGATCCTGTAAATCCGCTTCCCTGTGCTGCCTTTATAACCGCACCAGCAGTTCCGACATTTGTATTGTCCGTGTATGTCACATCAAATGCTGTCATAGATGTCACTGCCGTCGCCTTGCCATCCCTGCTTACTGTTATCATCTTAACTGCAGGTCTGATCTCTGATCCCGTGTACTCAAATGAGTCATTCTCAAGTACAACCTCAGCAGTTGTTATATCTACTGGCTTTATGGCAAATGTTGTGCTCACCGAGCCTGTGTTCTTGTTGATACCATTTGCCTGTATCGTCGCCGTACCTTCATTGATATTGTCAATGTATACAAGCTCGTAGTCCACATCCTGTGTCAATGTCTTGCCGCCATATGTAAGTGTAACCTCTGGTCTTATGGCATTTCCAAAGTTGTAATACTGGTCATCGACCTTGCTCATTACAGCCTTTGATATATCCACAACCTCCTGTGTGATGGTGAATACCGCACTGTTGCTGCCTCTGTAGTTGCCCTTACCTGTTATGGTGACCTCAGCACTGTCTGTCACATCTGTGTTGTTGCTGTAAGTAATGTCATAATCCTTTCCGGTCTCCAGTATCCTTGCGCCATCTCTGACTGTGATCTCAGGCTCAACCGCCTTACCTGTGTATATCTGTCCGCCAATCGGATCAATGCTGCATCTGCCGATATTCTTAGCTGTTATGGCAAATGCTGTTCTAACCTGTCCGCCGTAGTTTCCTGTGCCCTTTATGATCACATATGCAGGATTCTTCTCATCTGTAACGTTCAGGTTGTTCTCGTAGCTTACTGTGTAGTCCGTTCCGTTCACAAGTGTCCTGCCGTTTACTACAACTGCTATATCTGCAAATTCAATGGCATCTCCTGTAAATACTACCGCATCCTGGATTCCACTTATCTCTGCATTGTCTATGCTGTATGCCTTTATAGCAAATGTTCTGGTCACTGATCCCTTGTAGCTTCCTCTACCTGAGATAATAGCGCTGGCCTTGTCTGTAACCGAATCGTTGTTCTCGTATGCCACTGTGTAATCAGTGCCCTCTGAGAGGACATTGTTGCCATTTACAATTCTCAGTTCAGGTTTTACTGCCTGACCGCCGTATGTCTGATCTGGTATCTCCGGTATGTCAAGCTTTGATATATCCATAGGAGTTATAGAGAACTCTCCTTGGACTGTTCCTGTGTAGTTGCCTGTTCCTGTCACTGTCACAACAGCCTTTGCTGTGTCAGATGTGACATTCACATTGTCGCTGTAGCTGAGCTTATAGTCAGTTCCCTGAACAAGAGTCTTTCCATCAAGGACTACACTGACTGTTGTCGTAACTGCGCTTCCTGTGTATTCAGCATCATCGGCCTTCACCTCAGCCTGTGATATCCTCTTAGGAGTTATGCTGAACTTCTGTGAGAGCTTTCCAGTGTAATTTCCGGTTCCCTCTATAGTAACCAGTGCATTGTCAGTAACATTCACATTGCCTGAAACTGTTACCTTGTAGTCAACGCCCTCTGCAAGAGTCTTTCCTCCGAGAACTACTCTGCATACAGGAGTGATCGCGCTTCCCGTATATACTGCACTGTCAACGCTGACCTCTGCCTGCTCTATTGAAGCTGCAACGATCCTGAAGGATGTGCTTGTGCTTCCTGTATAGCTCTGGCCTTCGCCTGCGGCGATCTTAACTGTAGCCGTACCGACATTTACATTGTCTGTACATGTGATCTCAAATCCTGCGAGATCTGTGAGTACCTTCTTAACTCCATTTCTTGTGACTGTTATCGATTCTACATCTGCTGTTACCGCATCTCCTGTGAAACCATATGAATCCTTCACAAGTGCGATCTCTGCAGTTGTTATATCTATAGGAAGGATCTTGAATGTCTTACTTACCTCGCCCTTATTCTGGTCGATTCCCTTCACTGTAGCTGTAGCCGTACCGGCCTCAATGTTATCAGTGTAGGTTACGCTGTAATCAACATTCTCTGTAAGCTTTCTTCCTCCAAGATTTACACTGAGTGCAGGTGTGAGCTCCTCACCGAAGTTGTAATACTGATCTGCGATATCACTTATCACCGCATTTGAAATGTCGAGCACTTCCTTTGCGATGGTGAACTCTGCTGTAAGCTGTCCGGTGTAGTTGCCCTTACCTTCTATAACTGCCTTGGCATTCTTGCCCACCTCGATATTGTCACTGTAAGATACCGTGTAGTCTCTTCCATTTTCGAGTACCTTTGATCCATCTCTTACTGTAACCTTAGGGGTGATCTCCCTGCCTGTATATGTCTGTCCTCCGATGGCATCGACCTTGCACTTCTCAAGACTTCTTGGGGTTATGCTGAAGGCTGTTCTTATCTGTCCACCGTAGTTGTCGTTACCCTTTATGATAACGTATGCCATGCTGTCCTCAGTGGTTGCATTGACATTGTTCTCATAACTTACTGTGTAATCTGTTCCATATACAAGTGTCTTTCCATTCATCACAACTGTTATGTCCTTAAAGGTTATGCTGTCACCTGTATATTCTGCGCTCTCAGGTATTCCTGTCACAACCGCCGGTGCTATGCTTGCTCCGCATATCTCAAACAGCTTTGTAACGGTTCCCTGATAGTTACCCTTACCTTTGACTACTGCTCTCGCCTCTGTAGTCTTGTCTGTATTGTTGCTGTATGTTACATCGTAATCTCTTCCCGCAACAAGAACTGTGTCTCCGTTTCTTACGACCACCACTGGCTCTATCGCCTCGCCGGTGTATTCCTGAGCATCAATGCTGTCAACATCGGCTGCTGTAAGAGTCTTTGCCGTGATGTCAAAGTAAACTGTGAGCTTTCCTGTGTAGTTGCCCATGGCCTTGATGATCGCTGATGCCTTCTTCTCAGCCGTTGTGACATCTATGTTGTCTGCGTATGTAACTGTGTAGTCCTCACCCTTGGTCAGAGTCTTGCCTCCAACCTCAAGAACTACATCAGGTGTCAGCGCAGATCCTATATATACCTGAGCCGGTATGCTGCACTTTCCGCCGTCTATGCTCTTTGCACTGATCTCAAATGTCTGGCTCAGTACGCCCTCATAATTACCGCATCCGGTGATCTTTAACAGAGCGTCCTCTCCTGCCTCTACATTGTTTTCAGCCGATACCGTGTAATCCACGCCTGCTGTCAGCACCTTATCTCCCAGAGTTACCTTTACATCCGGTATAACCTCTGATCCGGTGTACTCAGCATCTGCCACGCTCACGACCGCACCGCTTATGCTCTTTCTTGTGATAGTAAATGTAGTTGATGCAGTTCCGGTGTAGTTCGTATCCTTTCCTGCACTTACAGTAACCTTTGCCGTTCCGGCATCTGTATTGTCACTGTATTCCACAGCGAATGAAGAGAGATCTGTGATACTCTCAGTCACACCACCATTAGGAACGCCAAGTCTTGTCACTGCAGGTGTAATCGCCTCACCTGTGTAGGTGAATGATGTTCCCCTGAGAACTACTGACGCCTTTGATATATCTGCCGGCTTTATGACAAATGTCTTTGTAACTGACTTGTTGTAATCACCTGTACCTATGATCTTTACAGTTGCAGTTCCCGCATCAATATTATCGGTATAAGTCACTGTATAGTCGGTGTTAAGTGTGAGTGCCTTTCCTCCAAAGCTTACCTTGACTTCAGGGGTTATGGCCTGTCCGAACGTATATGTCTGATCCGGAATAGCCTCTATCTCAGCCTTTGATATATCTGTAAATACTCTTCCTATAACGAATTCCTTCGTTACCTTTCCTGTGTAGTTGCCCTTTCCTGTGATTATAGCCTTAGCCTTTGTTGTCTCTGTAGTCTCATTTATATTCGACTCATATGTGACATCATAGTCAACGTCGCTCACAAGAAGAACATTACCATTTCTTATCGTTACTTCCGGCTCTATGGCCTTTCCTGTGTATACCTGGCTTTCAATCTCCTCGACATCACATTCCCTGAGATCCTTTGCCGTAATCACAAAGTGTACATCCTTGCTTCCGGTGTAATTGCCTGTACCTGTTACTGTAAAGTATGTACCATCCTCTGTTGTGACTGCCTTGTTGCCTGTGTATGTGATCCTGTAATCAATTCCCTCTGTGAGGATCTCGCTTCCATCGGCAACTATAATATCTGCAAATGTCACATCAGCACCTGTGTAAGCCACAGACTCACTGTATCCGCTGATGGCGACTCCTGTAAGTGACTTAGGTACTATCGCAAATGTTGTTCTGAGGGTTCCTACATAGTTGCCCTTTCCTGTGATAACCACCTGTGCAGGTGCATCCTTTGTCGTAACATCTGTGTTTCCTGTGTATTCAGCCTCATAGTCAACACCGGCTTTCAGTGTTGTTCCATCAGCCATGCTTACTGTCACTACCGGGGTGATAGGACTTCCGGTATATGTCTGATCACTGATCTTATACGCAACTGCACTTGAAATGTCTGCTGCAGCTATTCTAAAGGTCTTTGTGATAGTGTCTTTATAATTGCCGGTTCCCTTTACTATAACGTTTGCCGTGCCGACATTGACATTCTTCTCATAGGTAACTGTGTAATCCACACCATTTGTCAGAAGCTTGTCTCCAAGTGTTACTTCCACATCAGGAGTGAGCTCCTTACCTGTGTAGATCTGATCTGCGACTTCCACATCGGCATCAGTGATCGTTCTCTCTGTTATAGCAAACTCTGCACTGACGGTTCCCTTATAATTGCCACTTCCTGTAATCTTTACAGTACCCTTGCCTACGTTTGTGTTACTGCTGTAGCTCAGAGTGTAATCCCTGCCCTCTGTCAGAACCACTGTACCAAGTGTTACCCTGACAGCCGGGGTAAGAGGTGTTCCCTGATATACCGCATCGTCTACCTCAACTGCTGCGCCTGACAGATCTGCCTCTGTTATGGCAAACTCACCTGTCACGCTGCCCTTGTAGTTGGTGTTGCTCTTTGCTGATACGCTGATGGACGCTGTTCCTACATTGACATTGCTGCCAAAGCTTATGTCAAAGCTGTCCATATCAGTTATCATCACATCTCCAAACTCTATGCCTGTAACCTCAGGCTTCTGGCTCTTTCCTGTGTACACAAAGCTTTCCTGATCTATAACCACACGGCCTGCTGATATGTCCGCAGGGTTGATGGCGAAGCTTACTCTCTTTGTCTTGGAGTAATACTTTGTTCCGGTTATGATCACATATGCTGTTCCAGCATTTATATTGTTCTCATATGTTAAGGTGTAATCTGTATTCTCTTTCAGTGTAATTCCGTTATACATAACAGTGACTGAAGGAGTTACAGCCTTGCCAAATGCATATGTCTGCGCCGGTATAGCCGACACTGTAGCGCCGTTTATATCCACAACGCTTCTTGTTATCGAGAAGTAGACTACAGCAGTTCCTGTATAGTTGCCAATACCGGTGATCTCTGCCTTCGCCTCATCCGTCTCGTCTATATTGTTGCTGTATGTAACTTCATAGTCTGTTCCGGCCTTCAGGGTGACGCTGCCATTCTTTATGGTGAGCACCGGCTCTATGGCCTTACCTGTCCATGTCTGTCCCTGGATCGGGCTGATTTCGCAGTTTGCTATATCTGCCTTTGTTATCTTGAAGGCTGCAGTCTTCTCACCGCTGTAATTGCCTGCTCCGATGAATCTGACAGTCGCTGTTCCGATCTCCTTATTATCAGTGTACTCAACAACGTAATCCTGATTCTCTACAAGTTTTGTATCTCCAAGTGTGAGCTCATATCCTGTGAGGACTATGCTCTCACCGGTATACTCTACACTCTCAGGTATTCCTGTTATGACTGCATCTGCAAAGTCTGCCTTTGTTATCTCAAACTCAGCCACACACTGACCTGTGTAATTTCCACGGCCTGTGATAGTTGCCTTTGCCTTTCTTGAGTCTGTTGTAACACTTACATTGTCGCTGTATGTGACGTCATAATCACTGCCATCTGTCAGAACTATCTCTCCGTTCTTGACTGTAACCTTTGGACTGTGGGCTGTTCCGTCGTATACAACAGACACTATAGGTGAGACCACGCACTTGCTTATATCCATTGCGGATATGGTGAATATCTCTGATGCTGTTCCTGTGTAATTGTGCTTACCTGTTATCGTCACTGTGGCTGTACCCTTATCGGTATTTCCACTGTAGTCAACATCATACTCGGTGTCTGCGATCTGCTTTCCACCTAATGTAACTGTTATCTCCGGTGTAAGCGGAGCTCCAGTATACACCTGATCTGCAACAGTTATCTTTGCTGCACTTATGGATCTTGCTGTGATCTTGAAGGTCGTCTTAACTGTTCCGGCATAGTTGCCCATACCCTTTACAGTAACCGTTGCTGTTCCGGCATCGGTATTGTCAGCATATCCCACTGTGTAATCTGTTCCCTCTATAAGCTTTGTCTGTCCCAGATATACTGTCACTGCCGGCTTGAGTGCAGCACCTGTGTATGTCTGATCGGCAACCGTGAGCTGGGCATCTGTGATGTCTGCCGCAGCGATCGCAAACTTGCCTGTAACTGTTCCCTTATAATTTGAACTGCTTCTGGCTGAGAGAGCTATCTCTCCACTGCCTACATTTATATTGTTGCTGTATGTCACGTCAAAATCTGTGCCAGGCTCTATGCTGCCGCCAGCCAGAGTGATTCCTGTCACTACAGGCTTGATCTCGCTTCCGGTATATCCGTAAGCATCCTTCTCAAGCTCAAGGACTCCTCCTGTCACATCGAGCTGTTCGATAGTAAATGATGTATCTATGACTCCATGATACTCTCCGGCTCCTGTCACGATTATGTATGCCTTTCCGGCATTCACATTGCTCTGATAGCTTACTGTATACGCATCCTCTGGAAGCACCTCTCCATCCAGTGTAACTGATATAGCCGGTGTGATCTGCTTGCCATAGTTATATACAAATGGTCCCTTGTCTGTTATAGAGATGACCGCAGGTGTTATATCTATAACTCTCTCTGCTATCATAAATGTCTTCTGTACAGATCCGGTGTAGTTGCCCTTTCCTGTGACAACCGCCTTTGCCGGCTTGTCTGCTGTTGACACCTCAATATTGTCGCTGTATACGACATCATAATCCGTGCCCTTCACAAGAGTTCTGCTGCCATCCTTGACTGTTATGTCAGGTGTAAGTGCCTTTCCTGTGTGGGTCTGTCCCGGAATATCGCTGACTGTACAATCCTCTATGCTCTTTGCTGTGATAGTGAATGTCCAGCTTGCTTTTCCTGTATAATTACCCTTTGCACTGAAGATGATATTCGCCTTGCTGCTGGCAGTAGATACATTCAGATTGTTGACATATTCAGTCTCGTAGTCCACACCATTTACAAGCTTAACACCGTCCACAGTGAGCACAGCCTGATCAAATGTAATAGCCTTTCCTGTGTATACGACTGAACTCTCCACGCCGTCTATCTCTGCATCTGTTATATTCTTCTGTCCAATTGTAAATTCTACACGTCTTGTTGTACTGCTGTCATAGTTACCCTTACCTCTGACTATAACTGCAGCCTTTGAATCTGTGGTCGATGCATTGACATTATTCTCATAGTCGACAGTGTAATCTGTTCCCTCTGTGAGAACCGCATCTCCATCCTTAACTGTTATATCCTGTGTTATCTCAAATCCGGTGTATGTCTTATCTGCCACACCTGCAACCGTAATGCCCTCAGCATTTATACTTCTCGCATTTATGACAAATGTGCCGTCAAGCTCTCCGGTATAGTTGCCCTTACCTTTGATCTTGAATTTACCGGTTCCTGCATTTGTAACTTCGCCTTCTACATACTCTACTGTATAATCCTGGCCCTCCACAAGTTTCTCGTCTCCAAGTACGACTGAGATCTTCGTGGTGAGCGGCTTACCTGTATAGCTCTGTGCCTGAGCACTTACCTTTGCTCCCGTGAGCGACTTCGCACCGATAGTAAAGAGAAGCTTTACCTCTCCTGTATAGTTACCTGTACCTGTCACCATCACGCTTGCCTTATCGGAACACTCCACATTGCTGTCGTAGCTGAGTGTATAGTCGACATCCTTCTTGAGAATGACATTTCCACTTCTGACAACCGGCTCAGGAGTTATCTCAGATCCGGTATAGCTGAACTCTGTCTGCTCAAGGCTTGCCCAGCTCTCCTCTATCTTCGCTGCAGTTATTGTCGCTGCGATATCAAAGCTTCCTGTAAAGTTACAGTCAGCCTTTGCAGTAACTGTTATTGTTCCTGTTCCAACATTTATCAGGTTCTTCTGTGTTACAGTGAAATCTGACATGTCCGTCACAGTGTACTTCTTGCCATCAACTGTGATGTCAAAGCTCTCAACTGTAAATGTCGTTCCAGCCGGTGTGTACACCGCTGAATAAGTCTTAGATGCCACTGCCTTTGCAATAGACAATGGAAGTATCTTGAATGTCTTCTCGACAGTTCCTGAATATCCCTGTACAGTGATACCTGTAACTGTCATTGTCGCAGTTCCGACATTCACATTGTTTGTATAAGTTACCGTATAGCAGTCAGCGTCAAGCTTCACGCCATCCACTGTGACTGTTGCAGCCGGCTCTATCTTATCTCCCATGTGGTATGTCTGATCTGCTATATCAGCAACATCCGCATCTGTTATCTTGACGATCTTCTTGGCAATATCAAATGTTGCCTTCACAGATCCCTTATAGTTGCCTGTTCCACTTATATCAGCAACAGCCTTTAACTCGGTTGTTGTGACATTGATATTGTTGCTGTATGCAACGGTATAATCCGTTCCCTTTACAAGAGTGTTTGCACCGTCAGTGACAGTCACTTCAGGCTCAACAGCCTTTCCTGTATAGATCTGTGCGCTGATCGGCTGAACTGTGCAATCTGCTATATCCTTCTGCTCGATCACGAACTGAACTATCTTCTCACCGGTGTAATTGCCCTTACCTGTGATAAGTATCTCTGCCTTGCTGTCAGTTGTGGAAGCATTTCTGTTATTTGTATATTTCACTGTGTAGTCAGCAGCAGTGAGCTTTCTGCCCGACACTGTAACTGCCAGTCCTGCAAATGTTATATCTGCGCCAGTGTATACCACACTGTCCTCAACGCCTGTTACAACTGCCTTGCTGACTGATGCAGGAACAATATTGAACTCGATCTTCTTTGTTCCGCTGTATACGCCCTTACCAGTTATGGTTATCGACGCCTTAGCTGAAGCCGTGCTGACATTCTCATTATTATCATATGAAGATACAACATAGTCCTCACCCTCAACAAGCTCGGTGCCATCGTAGCTGACTGTTATATCCGGTGTTATCGCTGAGCCTGTGTATGTCTGGTCAGCTATATCAGCCACATCGGCTCCGGCAATATCTATAGCCTTTATCTCGAAGCTTCCTGTAGCGGTTCCATCGAAATTGCCATCCTCCAGAGCTGTTACCGTGATCTTAGCTGTACCAACATTGATATTGTTGGCATACTCAACGCTATAACTTCCTGAAGGCACTGCCATTCCGTCCTTGCATGTAACTGTCACCGCAGGAGTCTGTGCCTTACCTGTGTATGTCACACTTGAAGCTGAAACTGTTGCACCTGTAATACTCTTCTTGTATATTACAAATTTCTGTGTGAGCTCTCCTGTATAGCTGCTGTCCGCCTTTGGAGTGATGGTCACACTTCCATTTCCAACATTTGTATTCTCACCGTATGTGACATTGAAATCATCAAATGATGTTATTCTGTTGACGGTTCCAACCTTCACAGCCACAAGTGATGGCTTGATAGCAGTACCGCTATATTCAAATGTGTCGCCTGATATGATCAGTGTATCACCTGATATGTCATACTTGGCGATCTTGAACGTGTATTCCTTTGTTCCCTTGTACTTGCCCACACCTGTTATGACAAGTGTTGCGGTACCGACCTCATAGTTGTCCTTGAAGGTATATGTATAATCACCGTTTGATCCGGCTGTCATCTCCTCGCCGTCATAGCTCAGAGTAAAGCTTGGTCTGACCGCCATGCCAAAGTTGTATGACTGATCCTCAAGTCCCGTCAAAGTGATCTTGTCACTTGTGCTTATGTCTATAAATTCCTTAGTAATATTGAAGTATTTGATGATCTGACCTGTGTAATGATCACCACAGCCTGTTATGGTCACTGACGCTTTTCCGGCATCCGTGTTGTCTGCATACTCTACTGTGTAATCCTCATTCTCAACAAGCTTGATCTCACCGTTGTATATATTGATCTCAGGTGTTATAGCTGAGCCTGTCCACAACTGATCCGCTATAGCATCCATCTGACAGTTATACACAGCTCTCTTCTCTATCTCGAAACGTATAACCTTCTGTCCTGTGTAATTTCCTATACCGGTTACAGTGATCGAAGCCTTCTCTCCTGAACCTGTTACCTCTATATTATTCGCATACTCAACAGTATAGTCCTTGTCTCTCTCCAGCTTGATAATTTCACCATTAACGTATCTGGTTACATTTATCACCGGTTCGATGGCCATACCTGTGTACATCTGTGACTGGTCGGCCTGGGTTATTCCCATTCCGCTTGAAGATGAAATGATTGAAACAGGTGTTATCTTGAAATACTTGACGATCTCGCCTGTATAATTATCATTTGCAGCCTTTATTACGACCTTGGCATCATCTGTCACATCCGTGTTATTGCTGTACTCTACCGTATAGTCTACATCCTGCTCCAGCTCAACACTGCCATTCTTGATGGTGACTGCCGGCTCTAATGCCTCTCCTGTGTACTGGCTGTCGGATATATCTTTGACATCGCAGTCCTCAAGAGGCTTAGGTAAAATGTTGAACTCAAGAACCTTAGTTCCGCTGTATGAGCCCATTCCTTCTATAGTAATAGTAGAAGTTCCTATCTTGTCATTGTTCTTTCTGTCGGTGACTGTGAAGTCTGTTCCCTCCTTCAGAACATAACTGCCATTCTTAATGGTAAGCTCCGGCTTCACCTCGCCGCCGTTATAATACTGGTCAGGTATATCCTCATATGTGAGTTTGCCCATATCACCTGACGGAGCAACTATAGTGATCTGGAATGACTTTGAACCGGAATAATATACCGATGCTGACATGGCAATGACTGTCCATGTTCCGGTCTCCTTGTAGCTGAACGGGAAGGTGTAGTTAACTCCCTCAACCAATGTCATTCCGTTGTATGTAATTGTTATATCCGGCTTTATGTTCTCTCCGGTATATTCATAACTGGACTTATTCACAGTCAGCTTTACATCGGCATCTGAGAATGACTTTGCAAGTATGTTAAATGATTTGTACACAGTACCCGCATAGTCTCCCATACCTGTAAATGTAACCTTACCATTGTTGGTTCCCGGCACGATATTCTCGCCGTAAGCAACAGAGTAATCGGTTCCCTCCACAAGTGTCTTGCCGTCGTATGTCAATGTCACATCCGGCTTCAACTGTGCTCCGGTATATTTCATCGATGATATCGTAGAAAATTCCACATCATTCATGCTGATCTTAGATGTCTTTATCGCAAATGTACCTACACATGTTCCCTGGAAATTGCCGAGACCCTTGATCATGACTCTGGCTGAATTTCCGATCTCCACGTTGTTCTCATAACCTGATATCTCGTAGTCAACGCCCTCCACAAGATCCGTATTGCTGAATGTGACCTTTGACAGGGTTGTGGTCACCTCAGAACCTGTGTACTCGGCGTCATCGGCAGTTATTACAGCTTTGGATATATCCGCTGCAACAATCTGGAACTCACATGGAACAGTTCCAGTGTAATTTCCAATACCTACTATATTAAACTTATGTGTTCCTACATTGTAATCCTTGGCATTCCAATACTCACTGAAGTCATATGAGAAATCCTGGGATAACTTAAGTGTAGTTCCAAGTTCCTTATCCTTGACAGAAATATTCTGTGGAGAAACCTGTATCGTTATGTTGTTTGCGGTGTTGAACACTGCATCATCAAATGTTACGGAGAGATTTTCCGTGCTCCTAGGCTTGATGGTGAAGTTCACCGTCTTTGAACCCACATATGAACCAAGTCCTGATATAGTCAGTGATGGCTTAGATGTGGATGTGGATGCATTTGTATTGTTGGTGTAGTATGACACCTTATAATCCTTGCCCTCGACAAGTGTCGTGCCCTTATACTTAACCACCGGACTTGGAGTCTTGGCAGTTCCGTCATATACAAGGTCGTCATCCACCGTAACGTCAGCGTCTGCTATGCTGTATACCTCAGTTCCCTGATCCACGATCTGGAAAGTCTTGGTTACAGTTCCCTTGAATCTGGTAGGTGCTCCTGTTATTGTGACAGTCGCCGTTCCAACATCTGTATTGTTGGTATACTCAACCTTGTACTCATAGTCATTTGTACCCCACTCGTCTATGCTGTGCAGATACTTGTTGTTGGTCTTGTCCAGTATCTTAACAGCCGGCTTTATAGGTTTTCCTGTATATACAAATGTATCACCCTCCAGTGATATCTCCTGATCACTGAGGTTTGCAGCGCTGATTCCGTAGTATATGTAATACTCTCCGTCGCTACCGATCTTATAATTGCTGTTCTTTGCAGCGGACACTACAACTCTAGGGCCGTCCCCAAGAGGATCCTCCACTACCTCTGACTCCTCGTCGTTGTTATAATAATCGACAACATAGTCAGTTCCTTCTGTAAGGAAATATCCTGATGATGTATTCGCTGTCTTTACATATATCTGCGGCCATACACCACCAGCCTGATATGTGTAAATTTTATTTTTGCAATTTTTATGCTGGTTCGCTTTCTCTTTTCCATCTATATAGAAAAGTGCAGTCGAAGTTATACTCTTTGCCTTTATAGTAAAGGTACATGTAAGAGTACCGCTGCAGTTCATGTCTGCATTACCTCTGACTGTAACTGTTGCCGTACCAACATTAACATTGTTACTGTATTCTACAGTATAATAATCTGACGACAGCTTCGTGTCGTTGGTCGTATCTCCAATCTTCTTTACCACCAGCTCTGACGAAGTGAGCGTCCATGGTTTTCCCGAATACGTCTTACCGGATGTCACCGTTGTATAACAATAATATCCGTCCGCATTCAGATCTATGGCATCATCCGCCGCCAGCGTGGCAACAGAATCCCCCACATCACTCTGCTTCTCCGCATCACTGGCCGTCGCCACATTCTGTGACTGTGCCGCCAGCACCTGCGCAATCCCTCCGATCGCAATATCACTCTGGAACAATACGGACAATGCCATAATGAATGCCATGAGAAATGCGATCATTCGTCTGCCATAACTTCTTCTCATAAATTACTCCCTGCCTTTCTTGATATGTACATTTGCGGAATAACCAGTATAAGTGTCTGGAAACCCCATTTATATACAATTTTACCAAAAATCAATATGTTATTCAATGTGCTTTATGAAATAATCACTTGACTTTCTAAACATAAAAAAGAACTTTTGCACATATATATGCAAAAGTTCTTTTTTTTATATACACTATATATTATTTTCTTATCTTTCTCACTGATACAACCACAAGTGCCGCCGCTACGATTCCGGTAAATATGTATATTGGAAGTCTGTCTCCTGTCTGTGGTGCCTTTCCTGCCTGTGATACACCCGCAGTCTGAGGATCATCATCATCCGGTATATCTATGTCATCCTTGACAAACACTGCAAGCTGTCCATCCGATGGGAATTCTGCCAGAAGAACTCCGCTCTCTACGCTGAATGGGATCTTGGTCCAGTCTCCGTCATCCGGAAGAAATCTCACCTGAACTGTCATATCACTGGTGATGGCCGCTCCTCTGATCTTTGTCGTCTCTATCTCAGAATAATCATAATCATTCACCGCTGTAACTGAGAACACTGCAAGAGTTGAATATCCATCCAGTGATTTATCTCCAAGCACCTCCGATGGTGCATCTCCAAGCATGAGATTGTCAATATCCGCTATAGTTGTATCCGCCTCGGATATGAGAATGTGTGTCGAATCTGTCTCATAATCATTCTCCGGGCTGTTATTCGCAAATGCTGTTGTTCCGCAGCCTAATGTTATCGCCACCGCTGCAAGCCAGGCTGCCGCTTTTCTCTTAAATGAAGCTGCCTTCCCCAATCTTGTTGTCATAACCTTCACTCCTTGTCTCCCTGATGTCCTTCTCCTGACATCATACTTTGTTCCAAAGTATACCATCATAAAAAGAGAGCGTCAATTGTGCAAAACTCCCTTTTTTATCTGGCATCCGCTTCTATTTCCCCTGTGAGTACCGACTGCACGATCCATCTTTTTCCATCCATTCCACAACATGTAGAAAGAGTCAGCAGTCTGCTGTCAACATCTATTTTTTGGTCATTTTGCACAACCCCAGTATCAAAATTCTCGTCAAATATTCCATCTATGTACGACCGTCTGCCTTTTTTGTCAGAGAAATCATTGTATGTGAATATATGTCTGTCATTTGTCCTGTATGCAGCAAACACCGTATAACACAGCGTACTGTTCGGTGTGTATACATACACATTCCTGTTGCTTCTGAGGAATTCCTCATCCTCATAATTGTGCAGAGTCTTGAACATAGTTCCACTGGACATGTTGTGTCCATACATGACCGTATCAAAATCCGAAAATCCTCTGGAATTTGCAGAGTCTATGAAGATTGCTCCATCAGGGCTGTACTCCCCATATGCATCATGGCTCAGATAATAGCTGTTGTCACTGCCCTGCAGTACCGCATAATCGACATCTGTTCCAGGTATGTATATCCACGCACATATATCCTGATTCTTTTTCTGAAGTTCATCAAAGTCCACCTTCACATGCGGGAATATCACATCATCAATTCCTGCATCCTGCTTGGACGAGGCATCGCTCTCCGTAGCTCCATCTGTTCCATAATCCACATACTCCCTGAGTGCCCGGTTTGCACGGTTGCTCCGGTTATGTGCAAACGCATATCTCACGATCAGGCAGATGCACACCAGCAAAACCACCGATGATACCCCCAAGACTACCTTCCATAAGAGCTTCTTACGCTCTCCTCCCGGTTCGGTCATCACTGCCTCTGTCTCAGGGCTGTCGGTATTTCCATTTTCTGCGTGACTTTCCCGCTCATTGTCCTCGACAACGGATTGCGCGAGCGCCACCGCCTCTGCAATTTTTCTTTCTAATTCTTCCTGTCTATCATCGTTCTGCATACAGGCATTACTCCACTTCTCTGTAGAACATTTCGACAAGCTGCTCCTTTAACGCCGCATCGTCAACAATATATTCATCATAATAATTCTCTCTCTCATATGAACCCGGGAACTCATACATTCCGTCATCAGTAAACTCCGCCCCGGCAAATTTCCACGCCAGATACAGCATCCCGGTTCTGGATATGTCTGTTGATATATATCCCGACATCTGTTCATACATATCCCATATCTTCAGGGGATTTCTCTTAAGCTTTTCCTTTAGCAGACCGCACCATGCACACATGTACTGCTTCTGCCTGTCCATACGGGCGGCATTTGTTCCTATATTCTCCGAGGCACTGTTGCGCTCCGTCACATAATATACCGCCTGCTCCCCTGACAGTGTCACTGTCTCGCCCTGGCGTATATCTGCTCTGTCCAGATCCTCCATGGCTTTCACCGTCACTCCGCCGACAAGCTCGTTCATCTTGCTGATCCCATCAAAGTCAAGCGTCACATATGCATGTATCGGAAGTCCGTCAAGCAGTTCTGATACCGTATATTCCGTGAGTTCCGCACCGTCAGCCACATCACTGCCATATGAAAATGCCAGTGCTGCCTGAAGATTCTGGGTCGTGATATATTTGCCCGCAACACCAAATACCTTGACAGGTGCCAGAGTATCCCTGTTGATATTCAGGCATCTTATCGTCTTGTCCCTGACATTGAGTGTGACAAGTATCAGGGCATCCCCCTGTCCCACGGTGTCAGCCTCTCCTCTGGCATCCACACCGATACACAGTATATTAATGTTGTCTTCATCATACATGTAGCTGTGACCTTCATACAGCATTTCAGCATTCCTGGATCTTTGTCCTCTGAGGGAGCTTCTGCCCGCATGAAGATATGCCGCACATACCAGAATCACCGCCACAACTATAGCCAGAACAGCCACGGCTGCTATGAGTAATTTTTTCTTAACTTTACTGTTACTTTTCATGTTCATGTTCTCAAAAAGCGGCACGGAAACTTCCGTGCCGCTCTTGTTCTTATCTTATATGCCTGACGTACTGCAATGCATCAATATTTCTTATCGATTATGCATACAGTGGATACTTCTCTACAATACTCTTTACAAGCTGCTCAGCCTTTGCCTTATCATTGTCAAGGACTGCTGCCTTTATGGCGTCTGCTATGATCTCCATGTCAGCCTCATTTGCACCTCTTGTGGTAACGGCTGGTGTACCAAGTCTTATTCCACTTGTTACAAATGGTGACTTAGGGTCGTTTGGAACAGTGTTCTTGTTTGCTGTGATATGAACCTCGTCAAGAAGCTTCTCAACTTCCTTACCTGTAAGTCCAAGTCTCTTGAGATCCATGAGCATCAGATGATTGTCTGTTCCGCCTGATACAATATCAAAGCCTCTTGCCATGAGTGCCTTTGCAAGTGCTGCCGCATTCTTGACAACCTGCTCCTGATATGCCTTGAACTCAGGTGTAAGAGCCTCCTTGAAGCATACTGCCTTACCGGCTATCACATGCATGAGAGGACCGCCCTGGATTCCAGGGAATACAGCCTTGTTGAAATTAAACTTCTCATTTATCTCGTTGCTGCACATGATCATACCACCACGAGGTCCGCGGAGAGTCTTGTGCGTTGTGGTTGTTGTCACATGGGCATATGGGATTGGGCTCATGTGAAGTCCTGCTGCCACAAGTCCGGCGATGTGTGCCATATCTACCATGAGATATGCTCCAACCTCATCAGCGATCTCTCTGAATCTCTTGAAATCAATAGCTCTGGCATATGCTGAAGCTCCTGCTACGATAAGCTTTGGCTTGCACTCCTTTGCAATCTCGAGAACTCTGTCATAATCTATAAATCCGTCATCGTTTACACCGTATGGCACGCAGTGGAAATACTTTCCAGACATGTTGACCGGTGAACCGTGGGTGAGATGTCCGCCGTGATCAAGATTCATTCCCATAAATGTATCGCCAGGATTAAGTATTGCGAAGAATACTGCCATGTTTGCCTGTGCTCCTGAGTGTGGCTGTACATTCACATACTCACAGCCAAACAGCTCCTTGGCTCTCTCTCTCGCAAGGTCCTCAACAACATCCACATACTGACATCCACCGTAATATCTCTTACCAGGATATCCCTCTGCATACTTGTTGGTGAGATGGCTGCCCATGGCTGCCATAACCGCCTTTGATACGATATTCTCGGAAGCTATGAGCTCCAGATTGTTATTCTGTCTGTTGAACTCGTCTGTCATTGCTGCCGCTACTTCTGGATCTACCTTTGTTATCTCGTCAAAACTGAACATCGAATTTACCTCCATCAAAAATTTGTTCCTATTATACTCATATATATCACTGTTTTTCAACAGTAAAATTTAACATGTCCTTGTACTGGCCATACTCGTACTCATCATAAAAATATTCCTCAGGCCTTGCGGATATTCCAAGCTCGTCATACCATTCGCCGAGAAGCTTCTCTCTGAGCTTTGTCTTTGTCGGCTCCGCCAGCGTGTTGTAGTTCCACAGGCTGAAGTGAAGAGCGTAATTTATATAGTCCTTCTCTATCTCTGTGTACAGACCGTGATCCTTCAGCATCTGTCTGAGTGCCAGCAGCATGTGATAGAAGTTATCCCACGACTTCTCTCTGGTCTTGGACAGCGAATCCCGGGTATCCACTCTTCTGTGGATGAGTATCTCACTTACTGTACATATGCGCTCCGCCAGCACCAGCGCGCTGAACACGAACAGCGCATCATTTGTGGTTCTCTGCTCCTGGAATTTCAGATCATTCTTCATCACAAATTCCCTGAGATACAGCTTATCCCACGCCCATCCCACAAATGCTCTGAATATATTTGTGGATATCTGTCTGCGGTTAAACGGCTCATACGGTGGAAGTGCCCACTCTATCATGGCCCACTTCTCATATACATACTCCTCAGTATCCATTTTGTACTGGTCTGATTTGTAGATGACTATCTCCGCCTGCTCCTCCTCGGCTCTGCGGAAAGCCTTCTCTACCATCTCAGGCTCGTAGAAATCGTCGCAGTCGAGAAACAGTATATATTTTCCTGTTGCCTCCTGCATTCCGCGGTTTCTTGCCGCACCCGCTCCGGCATTCTTCTCTCTTATAAGTACGATCCTGTCATCCTTCTGCGCATACTGTTCTATGATCTGCGCCGAATTATCGGTGGATCCATCGTCAACGCATATTATCTGTATATCTCTAAGGGTCTGTCCGGTTATCATGTCCAGACATCCCTCTATGTAACTCTCCGCATTGTATACTGTCAACACAATCGATACATCAATCACTGATACACCCCCTCCATCTCATCTGTTAGTTTCTATGCAAAAGCTTCTTTACAGCCTTCTTCAGTGTCACCGGAACAAACATCACAGCCTTGCCCACACGGAAAGTGGTTGATGTCTCATAGTTGATCCGCTGAGCTTCCATCTCTCTTCTGAGTTCATCATTTTCTCTGTGACTCGCATCCAGCTCTTCAGCGCGTCGCCCCAGTTCATTGTTAAGGTCAAATATCTTTTTGCTGTAGACTACCTTGCCGAGATAATATCTCTTGAGAAATCCCGGATCCTTAGCAAGAACATAAAGCCCTGTCTTCTCCTCCTGGCTGAACAGCTCCTGGTCAAGCTCATCAAGTTCCATGCTCCTGTGGAAATCAACAGCCATACGCTCAGCAAACTGCCAGCCCGCATCCTCTGTCATCCAGTGAAGCATCTCGTAGTAACATCTCCATCTCTGAAGAGTGTAATATCCCTTCCACTTCTCCCACACAGACCAGTCCTGCATGAGATGATCCTTTATGCGGTCGTAGGTTATATTGACCGTGTACGCCGCACCCACATCGTCTATCCACACTGTGTCTATCTCAACTCTGTCACACATGTCACAGGCTGCAAACATCGCCCTATCAGCATGTACAAATGCCATCCACAATATATACAGATCAGGAAACAGACCCTGCTGATGTGCCTCCACTCCGTCGCAGTATGTGTCCAGAAAGCTTCTGCTGTAAAGCCCCGCGCACACATGCCGTATCGCTATCGATATCTCAGGAGACGATGCCAGGCTCATAACCACTTCCCGCTGGACACTGTCATCCATTCTGTCATCAAACACTCCGATAAATTCCAGTTTTCCCTGCACGGCCCTTTCTGCCAAATGCTTCACAGCCTCCTCCGAAACAGCCACGCATGGTCTCGCCAGAAAAACATAATCGCCAAGATCTATCTTTTTTAAGCTGACATTCTCTGTACTCACTCCCTGCCCTCCTCATGTAAATTTCAAATAATATACCGAACATTTTTCACCAGCGCCAATTATACCATTAATTTCATTTTTTGTGAATACAGAGAAGGGCACAGGAGTATTACCCCTGTGCCCTTCTCTGTATGACCTGTATTATTTTATCTCTCATTTTCTGCCACAAGAGCCGTTCCATCATAATCGATGACTATGGCTGACTGTGTGCTTACGCTGCCCGCAAGTATCATCTTTGCAACCAGTGTCTCCACATTCTTCTGCAGATATCTCTTGAGCGGTCTTGCGCCATACACCTGATCATATCCCTGATCGATGATGTGCTGCTTTGCACTCTCCGTAAGCTTGATCGCGATCTCTCTGTCTGCCAGTCTGCTGTTGAGATCTGCCATGAGAAGATCAACGATACCACTGATGTTGTCCTTGGACAGTGCCCTGAATGTAATGATCTCATCAATACGGTTCAGGAACTCAGGTCTGAATCTGCTCTTTAGCTGAGCCATTACGTCATTCTTTAGTTCATCTGTGATCTCTCCGCCGGCAGCTGCGATATCCGCACCGCCGATATTGGATGTCATGATGATGATCGTATTCTTGAAGTCCACCGTTCTGCCCTGTGAATCCGTGATACGTCCGTCATCAAGTACCTGAAGGAGCACATTGAACACATCCGGATGTGCCTTCTCTATCTCATCAAAGAGGACAACCGAATATGGCTTTCTACGAACAGCCTCTGTCAGCTGACCGCCTTCATCATAACCTACATATCCCGGAGGCGCTCCTATAAGCCTTGACACGCTGTGCTTCTCCATATATTCACTCATATCGATACGGACCATGTTCTGCTCATTGTCAAACAGCGCCGCAGCAAGACTCTTTGCAAGCTCTGTCTTACCTACACCGGTTGGTCCAAGGAAGATAAATGAACCTATCGGTTTGCTAGGATCCTTTATTCCCGCCTTTGATCTGATGATCGCATCGCTGACATAGTCAACGGCTTCATCCTGACCTACAACTCTCTTCTTAAGTTCACTGGCAAGATTGAGGGTCTTGCTCTTCTCGCTCTCAGTAAGCTTTGCAACAGGAATTCCTGTCCACTTGGATACGATCTTCGATATCTCATCTTCTGAAACCACCTCATGAACAAGCTCCCTCTCCTTATCTGAAGCTGTGGACTCAGCCTCTGCAAGCTCTTTCTGGATCGCTGGAAGCTTACCATACTGAAGCTCTGCTGCCTTGTTCAGATCATAATTTCTCTGTGCAGCCTGAATATCAGCCTTGACCTGCTCCATCTCTTCCTTGAGTGTTCTTATCTTCTCAACTGCAGCCTTTTCATTCTCCCACTTTGCTTTCAGGGAATTTGCCTGATCCTTGAGTTCTGCCAGTTCAGCCTGAAGGTCTGCCAGTCTCTGCTTTGACAGATTATCCTCCTCCTTCTTAAGGGCTGTCTCCTCAATCTCCAGCTGCATTATCTTACGTGTGATCTCATCCACCTCAACAGGCATTGAATCAAGCTCTGTCTTGATCATGGCACACGCCTCATCAACAAGATCTATTGCCTTATCTGGCAGGAATCTGTCTGTTATATATCTGTTGGAAAGAACCGCCGCGCTTACAAGGGCACCATCTGATATCTTAACACCATGGAACACTTCATATCTCTCCTTGATTCCTCGAAGGATAGATATTGTATCTTCAACGGTTGGCTCATCCACCATAACCGGCTGGAAACGTCTCTCAAGAGCCGCATCCTTCTCTATATACTGTCTGTACTCGTTCAGTGTTGTGGCACCTATACAGTGCAGCTCACCTCTCGCGAGCATAGGCTTAAGCATGTTTCCCGCATCCATTGCACCATCAGTCTTGCCTGCTCCGACGATAGTGTGAAGCTCATCGATGAACATAATCACTTCACCCTCAGACTTCTTAACCTCATCAAGGACATTCTTAAGTCTCTCTTCAAATTCACCTCTGTACTTGGCACCAGCCACAAGAGCTCCCATATCAAGTGCAAATATCTTCTTGTTCTTAAGTCCCTCTGGTACATCACCTCTGAGTATCCTCTGTGCAAGTCCCTCTACAACCGCAGTCTTACCTACACCAGGCTCACCGATAAGCACCGGATTGTTCTTTGTCTTCCTTGACAGGATCCTGATCACATTTCGTATCTCAGCGTCACGTCCTATTACCGGGTCAAGTTTCTGCTGTCTTGCCCTCTCGACCAGATCATATCCGAACTTCTCCATAGCCTCATATGAGCTCTCCGGATCATCGCTGTCCACCTTGTGGTTACCTCTGATTTCTGCCAGCTCCTTGAGGAATGCATTCCTGCTAACTCCCCAGCCTTTAAGAAGCTCCTTGATATCCGAATCAGCCTTATCCACCATGCCGAGGAACAAATGCTCAACAGACACATATGTGTCGCCCATCTGCTTTGCTTCCTTCTCTGCCTGGATGAGAGCCTTTGAGAAGTTATTTCCGGCATACATATTGCCACCGCTGACCTTCGGCAACCTTGCCAGCTTATCCTCCACCGCATTCACGGCACCAGTAACATTCACGCCCATCTTCTCAAATATCTTGGCTATCAAACTGTCATCTATCTCAAGCAAGCCAGCCAAAAGGTGCATCTGCGTAAGTTCCTGATTGTCGTACTCCAGAGCTTTTTCTTTTGCTTTCTCTACAACTTCCAACGATTTACGTGTGTATTTATCCATCTCCATAGCTGTTTACCTCCTAAACTAAACTTTCAGGGAACTGATACCTTAATATCACTTCCCTGTCTGATGATAATATAACACACTTGTTAGCACTCGTCAATACTGAGTGCTAACATTTTTTTATTATTTTAAATTATTTCTCTCTACGGTAAACTACCACCCCGGCAGCCCCTAATAAACATGCCATCATGACTATGAGCATCAATGCCACATTTCCGTCATCTCCGGTATTTGGTACACCTGACCCCTTTTTTGAGTCTGCTACAGTTGTATTCTCTGTTGAAGTCACGTTAGTTTTCTCATCGGTTGTCTGTCTCTCTGTTGTTACCTTCTCTGTCGTCTGCTCACTTGACGTTGGTTTTTCAGTTGAAGGTTCATTTGTAGTCGGTTCATTTGTTGCTGGTACATTCCCCTTCTTTACCACTACCTTTGCAGCAGGAGATGCATAATAATTTTTGGTCTCCTTATATCTCACATAATAATTTCCATCTGCAAGTTTCTTAAGTACCGTGCTTTCACAATCCAACCATTTTTTCTTGTCAACACTATATTCCATTGACGTCTTCAGATTAGATATCTGACCATCATTTTTCCCATCCACAGTTTCTGCCGTTGCGACCAAACCTGTAGGTGCCTTCTGTTTTGCCTTATCTATTGTGAACTCTTCCACGATCTGTCCATGCATGGTATTCTCACCCTTGATAGTAACTGTAGCTGTTCCCGCATCAATATTATCCGCATATACACATGAGTAACTTTTTCCCTCTGTCAGAGTCTTTCCGCCATAAGAAACCGTAACCGCAGGTTTCTTTTCTTTTCCATCGTACACATACGATTTTGGAGCAATGCTGACAGCGACATCTGCATCATCCGACAAGTTGCGGTAACGGAGAATAAAATCCTTAGCCTTGGCTCCTGTCTCATCATCAATGATTGTCGTTCCTTCTACAGAAAGTCCCTCTGGTACAAACTCCTTCACACCGTCAAATCCATCTGCAATATGCCCAAAGTTGCTAAGTCCGTCACTGTTCTGTACCGTAAATACACAGTCTGTATCCATCTCAAGTTTTTCAAACCAACACTGTGAACCGTTGAGCGTCACATTTGAGCCATTATTCAGACAGATTCCATCTTTTGTCATCCAGTTGATACTATCCGTAATGAATTTGACATTTGACAAAGTCAGCATAGCATTAGTAAATCCAACACTTCCATTTGTGATACCGCAATTTAATGTTCCGTTTTTCACGTATAACGAATAATCAAAATTCATCATCTGCAAAGTGACACTTTTACCGTTGAGATCTATAATGATATGTTTATTATGTTCACCATCATTGTATCCTATAGAAGCCGAAGGATCATATATATCACTAATTATACATATTGTATAGCCATTCTGTGCGGCTACAAATGCATCAGCCAGTGTAGCATATGATCCGATCTCATCGCCATTGCCATCCGTCACAATTGCCACATCCCCATCCGCGGCCTGCACCTTCACAGAGTTCTTTCCCGCAATAATCACTACAGCAAATATACATGCCATAATCAACCCAGTTACCAATTTCTTTGATTTCATAATTATCCCTTTCCTCCTGTCTTTAATCCCTGGCAGTTACTGCCAGATATTGCCATCAACATAACAAATAATTATAATACACTGGGGCTTTTAGTAAACTAGCCAAACGGCTAGTTTTAAAAATTAAATGACTAAATGCATAACTTTAGTACGAAAAAGAACCAACACTTATGTGCCGGTTCTCCCTGTTATGATATTATTCTATTATCACAGCTCCTCACCATTGGTCTCTATAACATGTTTGTACCAATAATAAGAATCCTTCTTGTATCTGTTCAGAGTTCCACTGTTCTCGTCCTCTTCTCTGTCCACATACACAAATCCGTATCTCTTCTGATATCCGTTGAGCCAGCTGAGAAGATCTGTGTAAGACCATGTGCAGTATGCCATGACACGGCAGCCGTCATCACACGCTTTCTTGAGTTCCTCTATGTGATGTTTCAGGTAATCTATCCTGTACGGATCATGGATCTCCCCATTCTCGAACTTGTCAAATGCACCGAGACCATTCTCAGATATTACGATCGGAAGGTCGTATCTTGAAGTGATCTGTCTGCAGCACATACGAAGTCCCATCGGATCGATAGTCCAATCCCAGTCCGTTGTAGGGAGGAATTCATTTGCAGGATTCTTGTAGAGTCCCGGAACACCCTGAACCTTTGCCGTGCCCTTCTTGCCGGTCGTGTTCATCTCGTGAGTCGTTCCCACTCCGTCTATCGGGTTGTGCTCGACAACGCATGACTGATAATAGTTTACACCCATGAAATCTATGAGACCTGCAGCCTTCCTGAGGATATCCTCGTCACCGTCCTCCATAACCGGAGTTAGATCCTTGCTCTTGAGGTAAGCAACGGCAGCCCTTGGATAACGGCCATAGGCATACATATCCATCCAGTAGAAGTTGTTCAGATCATCATAATCCATCTTCGCCATCGCATTTTCAGGCTTTCTGTCAAATGCGTATGACGGTGTGTATGCGAAGGATGAACCGACCTTAGCATCCGGGCAGATCTCCTTGAGTGCAATAACACTCTTGGCGTGTGCCATAAATGCATGATGGTTTACCTGATAGAACATCTTCTGGTCATCAACCTTTCCTGGTGGGTGCATTCCTGCATTCCAGCCAAGACCTGTAAATACATTCTGCTCATTCATGATTATCCAGTGCTTTACCCTGTCACTGTATCTCTCAAACAAAACCTTTGCGTATCTGACGAAATCATCGACTATTCGTCTGCTCTCCCATCCGTGATACTGCTCCTCAAGTGCCTGTGGCATATCCCAGTGGTACACTGTTACCATAGGAACAATTCCATACTTAACCAGTTCATTGATCAGGTCATCATAGAACTGTAAGCCCTTTTCATTTATCTCGCCATTGCCATCAGGTATGATCCTTGGCCAGGATATTGAGAACCTGTAAGTCTTAAGTCCCATCTCCGCCATAAGTGCCACATCTTCCTTGTATCTGTGGTAATGGTCAACCGCCTTATCACCTGTCGTAGCCTTAAATGTTTTTCCCGGGATCCTTACGAACTGATCCCAGTTGGATGGGCCTTTGCCATCCTCATTCCACGCTCCCTCTATCTGATATGCAGCAGACGCACTGCCCCACAGGAAATCTTTCGGGAAGCCATTTGATCTGTCAAAATACATAAACCGTCCTCCATACTATATAGAATCTGTATAGCATGCCTTCAACATGCCTTTGTCGTCATATGCTACAGACTGCCCAGCACATCTCCTATCTTATCCGCTATCAGAAGATCTGCATTGCTGTCCGACTGTGTCGGGGACATATTTATAACCACCAGTTTCCGCCCCCTGAAATATCTGATAAGTCCTGCTGCCGGATATACCACAAGTGAGGTTCCGCCAATTATCAGCGTATCCGCCTCGGATATATACTGGAGTGCCCTCGACATATTGTCCTCATCAAGTGCCTCCTCATACAGCACCACATCCGGTTTTACAGTGCCTCCGCACTTTTCACACTTAGGCACACCATCCGAATTGACTATATAATCCAGGTCATAGAAAGCATGGCATTTCTCACAGTAATTTCTGTGAACAGAACCATGGAGCTCTATGACATTCCTGCTACCTGCCATCTGGTGAAGTCCGTCGATATTCTGCGTTATCACCGCCTTGAGCTTTCCCTGTTTCTCAAGCTCCGCCAGCTTTATATGAGCCTTGTTCGGCTTTGCATCAGCAAATATCATCTTGTCCTTATAGAATCTGTAAAATTCCTCCGGGTTACGTCTGTAAAAGCTGTGGCTGATTATAGTTTCCGGCGGATACTTATACTTCTGATTATACAGTCCATCCACACTTCTAAAATCTGGTATACCGCTCTCCGTCGATACTCCTGCACCGCCAAAGAAAACGATATTATCCGAATCTTCTATGATCTGTCTCAGCTCATTCAACTTTTCTGTATCCATATACATACACCTCCAGACAATGACTACTGTGTCTCAGTAACCTTTACCATAACTGTACACGTATTTACCACGGTGTACTTATCTCCATCAGGGACACTGAGCGTGATCGTATTATCGCCATATGAGAGCTTGGAAGCATCTATGGACAGCTTCAGGCTCTTGGCCGATACCTTGGACACCGCACTTGAGATTCCACTCACGGTTATCGTATTGCTATCACCCATGCTCATCTCATAGCTGTATCCACTCTGCTTGCCCCTCAGGATGATATCCCCTGTGGTCACCGTTATATTTCTTGTAACTGATTTCTCGATCGCTATCTTCACATTGATGTATGCGCTCTCCTTTGTCACGACCACACCCTCTGGAAGATACTTTGATACATCAAGTGTCGTCTCAACATCTGCTGTACATCCGCTCACATCAACATCCGTTATATCAAGGCTTGTTATATCCTTTATTATCGATGCGTCTCCACCTATATCAACGGTCTCCGGTACATATGTTATATCTGATACAAGATATCCATCCGCAGGATCTCCTGTGACATCCACATGAACAGGTATATTCTTAGTCTTGTATACCGGAACTGTGACTGCTATCGATATCTCATCGTAGGATATCGACTTGTCTGATATCTTCTCACCATCAGCGGTTACAAATACAGGCGTACAGTTTGTCGTTATATCATCCTTTGCACTGGTCACATCAACTGTCACCTCTGCACGATCTATGCTCGAAACTATACTTGCAGCACCCTTTATCGTTATGAGGTTTGGAGCTGCCACACTGTTACCAACCGTATATCCGGAAGCAACCTCGCCTGTTGTCACCACGGACACAGGAACTGACACTGACTTCTCGTCCTCAAGTTCAACTGACAGCACGTTGTCCACAACAGTTATGCTGACCTTTTTAGCTATGTTGGTGCTGTTCGCAGTTACAGTGATAGGCACCGCATTTGTTATGGATATCTTTGACATATCCGCTACAGCCTTGAAATCCGACGCATCAAGATCGCTTATAAGTGATTTACGTCCTTTGACGACTATATCCACGGTATCACCTGAAGTTATCGTGTACAACTGATTCTGACTTGTTATGGCGTCAGTATTTACCAGATTGACCGGAATGTCCCTTATGGTCCTTGTCACGGCTGAATCATCGATGTTCAGTACAAGAAGCCACACCAGAAATCCAAGCACAACCGACAGAAGCTTAAGACCTATATTGCTGTATATCTTATTTGCCTTTTTCTTAGGCTCTGCGCTGTTATTTTTCATTCTCATCAGCCTCCTTTCTGGAAGCTTTATTCTTATTCTCCACAACGACTCTCTTTCTCCGCTTAACCGGACGGGCACCTGAAGACCTGTGGCTCTTTCTTCCATTATACTCCTTGCACAGCGTCTGAAGATGCCTTCTCACGCCCTCGCTGTCCAGATTCCTGAAGAGCTCGCCTCCCTGTGCAATGGATATTGAACCTGTCTCCTCAGATACGATAAGAGTCATACTGTCTGACACCTCACTGATACCTATACCGGCTCTGTGTCGTGTTCCAAGCTCCTTGTTGATGGAGTCATTTGCAGACAGTGGCAGATAACATGTGGCAGAAACCACCCTGTTCTTTCTTATGATCACCGCACCATCATGAAGCGGTGTGTTGTGCTCAAATATATTGAGAAGTAACTGGTTAGTCACGACCGCATCGATCGGTATTCCCGTATCAATATACTCGCCCAGTGCAACTTCATTCTCAATGACTATGAGTGCACCGGTACGGTTTGCAGACAGGACCTGGGCCGTCTTCACAAGCTCATATATCGTTTTCTCCGATATAACACCATCATCCTCGCCATCTCGTATAATGTAATTGATCAGCTTCTTTCTTCCAAGCTGTTCAAGTCCTCGTCTGAACTCCGGCTGGAACAGGATCACCACCGCAATTATTCCCACACTGAATGCATTCTTAAGCAGATATAAGATCGTATTGAACTGGAACACCGCCGCAATGGCAGTGAAGAGCACGATCATAACTATACCCTTCAGAAGAGTCCATGCTCTGCTCTGCTTGAACCACAACATGATCCTGTATATAAAGAATGACAAAATAAGTATCTCTATTATATCTACTGTGCCTGGAACTGTTATATAAAACCAATCAAAATACGTTGATATAAACGTTGATATCTTATCCATTTCATCCTCCTTTCGGTATATAAATACTCCGTATAATTAATGTGACCTGACAAAAGTCAGGTCACTCACATGTAAGCTCTTTTCAATGTATCTATCTTGTTGATCCTGTAACAGAATCTTCCTTTGCCGCAGACCGGCTTCTCTGTGCGCCTGATCCGGACGAAGTCGTCCTCTTCTGCTGTGGTCTTGGCGATGGCTGCTCTCTTCTGGCTGCCTTTCTCTGGGCACCACCCATGACCTTTGGCACAGCCTTTACATAGTAGTAGTAGTCATCGTCCTCAAACTGTGTATTCTCAACACTTGAGTAGTCCACAACTATCTTGAAGAACTGAACCACTATGGCCACCAGTATCGCCAGTATGCATCCAAGCAGAGCCCCCGCAAGGGATACCTCAACTTCCATGGACAAAGTTCCAACCAGGAACAGTATGATCTCTACCACACCGCCTGTGATGATGGCAACGTACCATGAATATGCAAATGACATTCTATATATTATGTATGTAAGAACTATAACAACTGCAAACACTATTATGGTGAGCAGAAGTGTCTTATCCTGTACCAGATGCTGGAAAATATACTTGTATCCCTCTATCAGATCACCCTCTGCTGAACTTGAGCTTAAAGCGACGTAATCAGCAGTATGCTTCAGGAAGAAGTAGAATATACAGCCAAATGCTGCAGGAACCATTCCTGTAAATCCAGCTGTCATTCCAGCCAGGATCGGCATGAAATACTGGAACTTTATAATGTAAAAGAATGGCATAAACAGAATGATCCATGATGCCTTAGGGAAAAATCTTATATATACGCAATACATTATCACAAATATGACAACAAATGAGATTCCAAGCTCCAGACTTGCGCTGGCAACCTGGGCACATGCGTACAGTCCTGCAATGGCAAGTGTGAGCTGGCCTGAAAGGAACGCACACACAAAAGCTGCTGCCAGGACCACTACGATACTGCTTATCGTGCTGTTATATCCTGTAAGATGGTTTATTGACCAGAACACAACAAGTGCCAGTATAAACTTACACAGTGGTGAAACAAATTTATCATACTTACTACAAAAATTCTTTACTCCATCGCGGAAATCCAGAAGTGTTGACATTATCAGTTAGCCCTCCTCTTTTTTTTGACAGAACGGCGTGTTCCGTCCTCGTTCTCATAAAATTCTATCAGTTTCTTAAGATTCTGGTTATACTTTATGAGTTTTGGCTTTGCCTTCATATATCTGTATGTATATAAGACCCACGCGAAAAGCGCAAATGCAATACACACCACTGCATAGCCGCCCACAATGCTGCTCGCCACCTTCACATAGTCAAGCTCTGTGAGCTTCTCAACTATATCTGCAAGATTATAGTATATGTAAGCTGCGGCAAAAACTACAAACAGCACCGTAGATGAAACAATTGTCTTAAGACAGTTAAGCTTCACATAGTCACTTTGAAAATATTTACCCTTTTCGAGATCCTCACGCCCAAGCGACTCCTTGTACATGGCGATCTTCGTCATTAGAATGACCTTTTCTTCATTTACCATTGCTCGATTCTATCTCCTTATTCTGGTCACTTTTCCACAAATGACCATAACTAGCAGTATTATACCCCGCGTCTTAATATTGCGCAAGTTTTATATTTAGAATTTAATGTCTATTAATGTATGATCACCAAGTGCGTCCGCCGTAGTAATCATGTTCATTTTTGTATGTCTCGTATGCATCCATCTCCTGATTTCGTTGCTCAAGACTGTCTCCCTGGATGGCATCGAGCTGCTTTCGTATCTCCGATTCCTTATCAGAAGACTGAGGCGGCTCCTGTGTATCCTCTTCGTTTTCATCGTCACTGCCCTGATCCTTCTGGTCATTTGGATCCTGATCACCTTTCTGATCCTGTTCCTCCGTCTGCTTCCTGAGCTGTTCCTCAAAGGCATCTATCTCATCCTTCAGAGTCTGTGCATCCTCGTAATGTCCATCCTCATCATCCCTGTGGGCGCAGTCATTCTCTATGAGAATGTCCTTTGCCCCCTCAAGTATGTCTATCACCTCATCCAGATTCTCTTTGGTAACACCCTCAGGATCTATCTGCTTCACTATGGACAGCGCAAGGTTGACCCTTGTCTTACAGTCGGACTCACCCCCCGGCTTCTTTTCAAGTGCCTTACGAAACTCCTGCTCGGCGCCCTCGTAATCTCCCTGACTGTAATATACATCACCAAGATTATAATTGGCTGAGTAAAGCCAAGCACGGCGTTCACTGTGCTGTCCACATATTGTCCCTTTTTGTATTCACTTATAAAATGCTCATTGCACAGATAATTCACCAGAAGCACCGCCATACACAGCAGGCTGACAGCTCCGGTCACTGCAGCAACGATCTTTATTATTCCTGATCTGTTTTTCATTTTATGACTTTCTTTCTCATATCAAAAAATTCATATACAACAAGTCCTGCAAATAATGCTGCAAACAGATAATATATATCCACATATCCTATGGTCTTACCCTTATCCGTTGACTCAGCGGTTCCCAGTGACTTCTCCACAACCTTATCCAGCGCAGAACCATCGTTCATATTTATATAGTCGACGCCCAGATCATCGGCAATCTTTTTCAGATTATCCTCATCGATCTTCGACACCGCTGGTTTATACGGGTAGTCCGATGTGTCCTCAAGCAGCTCCTTCCGGTCATCGTAATATGATTTCACATACATGTTGCCGCCTTCCTTTGTGCCGTACCCCAACACTGCGCCTCCATCAATATATTTTTTCGCCCCGTCAAATGACTTGAGTCTGTCGTCGTTGGTTATTTCACCATCGCTTATAAAGAACACGACCACATTTCCATCATTTTTCTCCTTTGCACGCTTAAGGGTATCCGTCATCACATCTATGCAGACATTCATGGACGACCCCCTGGCATATAGCGAATCCAGCGGATATATTGAATCCAGAACACTTTTTGCAAAATTTGAATCATCCGAATATGGCGATATCAGATTTGCACTATTATTGAAAGTTATGACTGCAAATTTAGCACCGTCCATCTCATCAACTATGTGCTCGCAGTCTTTCTTCACCGCCGTCAGCCTCTCTGTATCCCCAGCATAATCCTGAGCCAGCATGCTTATGGTGTCATCCACAACAAACAGCACATATGTGTCAAGCTTCCGGACACTTGTCTCCACGTTGCTGCTTGGGACCATGATCCTCAGATTGATGAGAAATATCATTATGATGGCAGCTATCTGCCTTATATATGCGCTTCTCTTCCGCCTTTTCAGGAACGCCATGCCAACGCACAATATGAGCATAAGCCAGATTGGTATAATTGGATCTATTCTCATAATTCTCTCCTGTAACGTCTTATAATTTGAGCCAGCGGCCAAGTCCTAGCATTCCTGCAAACAGAACCAGCATCAATACAAATGGATATAACAGCTCAGGTGTCTCAACATCCACCATCCTCACCTTGACCAGATTCTTACTCAGCTTTTCTATCGATGATACTATCTCTCCAAATGATCCGGATTCCTCCTCAAGATAGAATTTACCACCGGTCTTCTCCACCGCATTCTTCATGGACTCCTTGTTTTCCGGTGTCATCTCCTTTGTTCCAACTCCATACACCGTGACATTGTTTGAAACACATATATCGGCCGCCTCATCCAGAGTTGCCACCGGTGTTCCCTGTATATCATTGTCAGTGGAGAATATTACCACCTTTGTCCTCTCCTTGTCAGCATCCGAAAAATCGATTGCCGCAGCAGCAAGGCCGTCCCCTATAAGTGAGCTTCCCCTCTGCTCATTTCCAATCAGAGTTCCAGATGATATATATGCCTGATAATATATCCAGTCGTACCCCGATGAAAATGCATCGTCCAGATTCACTTCATTTCTGCTCTTCAGACACTGTGCGATCAGATCAAGCTGATCCTTCACATACTCATAATCATCCGTGAGCGGAGTAAGCAGCACCGGACTTGTGTTAAATATCACGATTCCAAAACGTTCGCCCTGAAGCTCATCAACTGTTTTCTTCAGCTTGTCCAGCAGATTCTCGTTGAGATAATCCACGGATGTTGATATGTCGATACACAGAATGATGTCCCTGCAATACTTTTCATCCTGCATACGCCTGCTCGTGTATGGTTTTGCCATGAGCAGGAATGCCGATACGACAACCAGTACGCAGCATATGAGCGTGGCTGTAAGCCCGGTCTTATATAATATTTTTCTTTTCCTGAAATATGCCTCATCTTCCTGGCATATGAGCCCTGCGATCTTTTTTCCTCCGGCATATTTCTTTGTCTTTTTGTATTTCACAAACACAAATACCAGCATAAACAGCGCAATAGCCAGGCCTGCATATAGAACAATATGATATTTTATTGCCATCTCTCAATCAAACTCCTTGTCTTCTCAAGGGAA